>ERZ1292633.2620-Hain-H41-02um-R1-2620-length-18195-cov-6_pt1 | contig 18195 bp, 22 predicted proteins | sample MGYA00564406_ERZ1292633 | MGnify/ENA primary metagenome ERZ1292633 (study PRJEB36523, sample SAMEA6512639) | groundwater metagenome | collected 2019-01-08 | study: AquaDiva: Metagenomics assemblies of 32 groundwater samples | reverse complement strand
TTTTTGCCGCTCACATTCCTCATTAGCCTCTCCAATATGTCGTCAAGCGATGCTGTGGAGGCCGGCACTGCTATTTTCGGCATATTATGGACACTCGGCATGGGGTTTTTCCTGTTGTTTAACAAGGACCGGATGCGGCTGGGCGACTTGATTGGCGGCACTTGGGTGGTGATGGCCAAACGCAAACGCATGGTGGCCGACATCGCCGCCGCGCCGATGCTTGAGACCCACGGCGCGCCGATATTCACGGCCGAAGAGCTGGCGGTCTATGGCATATTTGAACTTCAAGAGCTGGAACGCGTGCTCAGGCAGGGTGACCGCGATACAATGATCGCGGTGGCGGACACCATCCGCGCCAAAATCGGACGGACGTTGCAGGAGGATGATAAATTATTCCTTGTTTCCTATTATCGTCAACTCAAGCAGCGGCAGGAGCGCGATTTGTTGTTCGGCAAGCGGCGCGAGAATAAATATCAGGCGCGGGCATGAGCGACAGTGCACCAGCGATGACCGTCAGCGACGCGGTTTCCATGAGCGTCTCCGACGCGGTGGCCAGCCGCCGCAGCGTGCGCGCCTTTACCGACCGGGCTGTTGATCCGGCGCTGCTACGCAATATTCTCGAACGGGCACAGCGCGCGCCTTCGGGCGGTAATGTTCAACCATGGATGGTCAGCGTGCTCACGGGCGATCCCCTGCAACGGCTCATCGCTGCGGTGGCGGAACGCATGCAATTGGGGTTGATGGGCCTTCAACCCGACTATGTCATTTACCCAGATAAGCTGCCCGACCCGTGGATGGCACGGCGGCACGGCGTCGCGCATGCGATGTATGCGGCGCTGGGCATCGTGCGCGAAGACCGCGCGGCCCGCGACGCGGCGATGGCCGAAAACTTCACCGCGTTCGGCGCGCCTATGCTGCTGTTCGTCCACTGCCCGCGCTTCATGGGGCCTCCACAATGGGCCGACATGGGAATATGGCTGCAATCGGTGATGCTGTTGCTGCGCGAGGCGGGGCTGGATAGTTGCCCGCAAGAGGCGTGGGCGATGTATGGCAAGACGGTCCGTGACCAGATTGGCCTCGATGACGAGCAAATCCTTTATGCCGGACTTGCCATCGGTTGGCGCGACGACGCGGCACCGGTCAACAATTTTGACGTCCCGCGCGCACCCCTAGATGAGGTTGTGCGCTGGTTTGGGTTTTAGGGTCAGGCAATGCCTGCCTTAGTGCTCCGGGCTCGAACCGGAGCTTTGGCTGCAGGTGCTGCGGTTGACTGCCAGCGTTCCGCAACAAGTGCGGAGCACGGAGAGATCACTCACGCCCCCACCAGCACCACCAGCTTGCCCGCTGCCTTGCGATCCCCCAGCGCGGCGATGGCCTCTCCGCCGCGCGCCAGCGGGTAAGTGGCGGTAACGCGCGGGCTAATCTTGCCCTCATCCCACCAGCGGAAAAGCTGTGCGATATGCGCGCGATTGGCATCGGGCGACCGCGCGGCAAATGCCCCCCAGAATACGCCGCACACATCGCAGCTTTTCAGCAAGGTCAGGTTGAGCGGAAGGCGCGGGATGCCGGCCGGAAAACCGACCACCAGATAGCGGCCCTCCCACGCGATGCTGCGCAGCGCCGGTTCGGCATAATCGCCGCCGACCGCATCGTAGATGACGTCCGCACCCTTGGGGCCAACCGCTGCCTTGAATAGTTCGGCGAGCGCTTTGGACTGGTCCTTATGGAACGGCTGCTGTGGATAGACGATGCAATCATCCGCGCCCGCCGCACGCGCCAGTGCGGCTTTTTCTTCAGAAGACACCGCGCCGATCACCCGTGCGCCCAGTGCTTTGCCAATTTCGATGGCGGCAAGGCCAACCCCGCCCGCTGCGCCCAGCACCAACAACGTCTCGCCCGCCTTGATCCGCCCACGATCAATCAGTGCGTGGATCGACGTGCCATAGGTCATCAGCAATGCCGACCCGTCGGTGAAACTATGTTGTTCTGGCAGGATATAGGCTGCTTCGGCACGCACCGCGAACTGCTGCGCCAATCCCCCATTGCCCGATGCGGCGATCACGCGGTCGCCGATCTTTAGATGGGAAACGCCTTCGCCGATGCTCGACACGGTTCCTGCAACCTCGCCGCCAGGCGCGAACGGGCGTTCGGGGCGGAACTGATATTTATCGACGATGATCAGCGTGTCGGGAAAATTGATCGCACAGGCCGCAACGTCGATTACCACCTCGCCCGGCCCGGCGCTCGGCGTGGGTAGTTCGCCTAACTCTAGCGTTTCCGGGCCACCCGTCGCGCGTGACAATAATGCCTTCATCATCTCTCTCCCGTTCGATTATGTGTTTGGCACCAACCATGACGGTTGTCGCGCCTCATAGCCAGCGATTGCCTTATCTTGTGCCAGCGTCAGCGCGATTTCATCCTGCCCTGTCATCAGGCACATTTTGCGGAACGGGTCGATGGCAAAGGGGAAACGGTCCTGAAACTCGCTCGTCACCACTTGGTTTTCCAAGTCGATGGTGATGGCCGCCCCTTGGCGTGCCACCGCCATCAAACGGTCGATTTGCCCCTGCGGTAATGCGACCGCGAGCAAGCCGTTCTTAAAGGCATTGCCCGAAAATATGTCAGAAAAACTCGGCGCGATAACGGCCCCTATGCCTAGGTCGAGCATCGCCCAAGCGGCATGTTCGCGGCTCGACCCACAGCCAAAATTATCGCCCGCGATCAATATCGGTGCACCGGCATGGGCATGGTCGTCAAAGACATTGCCGGGGGCCGCACGCACGCTTTCAAACGCGCCCTTGCCTAGGCCCTCTCGGCTCGTGGTTTTCAACCACTTGGCGGGGATGATGATGTCGGTATCGACATTGGCCTGCCCCCACGGAATCGCGGTGCCGGATAGGGTGGATACGCCAGTCATATATTTTCCATGGAGGCAAGCCAGTCTTCGCAGCGCAGGCCATCAACGCGGGAGAAGTCGGTAAGGTCGCTGGTGATCAGTTTGAGGCCAAGGCTGCGCGCATGACCGGCGATCAATATGTCATTGCCGCCGATCAGGGCACCGCGCCGCTGCAAATCCGCGCGGATATGGGCGGCATCCGCTGCTGCAGATGCGTCGAAATCCAGAATCGCAAGTTGCGTGGCCAATTCATCGACTAACGCGCGGTGATGCGCGCTGCGGGTGGCAAGTTCGGCCCCGACATAAAGTTCGTGAAGAGCGATGCTTGACAGGCAACATGCAACCGAATTGGCGATCAACCAGGCACGCACATCGTCGCCGCCCAGCCGCATCGCCCGGATGCAGACATTGGTGTCTAGCATCAGTCCAATCGTCAAAGCGGCGCAATCTCGTCGAGTGGTGGAGGATCATTTGGCGCGACGAAATCGTCATCGGCGGGCACCATCGACAGGAACATGTCCCATTCGGAGCCCTTGGGGACCAGCACGATGGCATTCCCCACACGCCGCACGAGCACCTTTTTGAGGTCGTCGGGAAATTCCAAATCCTTTGGAATCCGCACCGCCTGACTACGGTTCGAGCGGAACAGCGCTGCTTCGCGGTTGATTTTGGATGGCGCGTTCATGAGGGGAGGGTAATGGTGGCGGTGGGATATGTCAATGGGATATGTTCATGGTAACACCGGCATGTAAATCGATGACGGAACGAACAGCCGTGGTCCAACAATTCCCTTTATCCGGGCCGCGCGCAACAAATGCATGCAATCGCATACGCTTACTCACCCCACCATCTCCCTGACATCGCACAGCCTGCCCATCACCGCTGCGGCGGCGGCCATGGCGGGGGAGACGAGGTGGGTGCGCGACCCCGGCCCCTGCCGCCCAACAAAGTTGCGGTTGGAGGTGGAGGCGCAGCGTTCGCCAGCCGGGACTTTGTCGGGGTTCATGCCAAGGCAGGCCGAGCAGCCCGGCTCGCGCCACTCCAGCCCCGCGTCGATGAAGATGCGGTCCAGTCCCTCGGCTTCGGCTTGCGCTTTGACGAGGCCCGATCCCGGCACAACGATGGCCCATTTGACGCCCGCAGCCTTGCGGCGTCCGCGCAGCACCGCTGCTGCGGCGCGCAAATCCTCTATCCGGCTGTTGGTGCAGGAACCGATAAAGATATTTTGCACCGCGACATCAACCATTGGCGTGCCAGGGGTCAGTCCCATATAATCGAGCGACTTTTGCGCCGCCACCTGCTTTGACGGGTCGGTAAAGCTCATCGGATCGGGCACGGTGCCCGTTATGGCCACGACATCTTCTGGGGATGTGCCCCATGTCACGCATGGTGCGATATCGCTCGCGTTGATGGAAACGCTCTTGTCAAAGCGCGCGCCTGCATCGCTTGGCAAAGTCCGCCAATAAGCGATGGCCGCGTCCCATGCGTCGCCGAGTGGTGCCATGACCCGCCCGGTCAAATAGGCAAAGGTTGCATCGTCGGGGGCGATCAATCCGGCGCGCGCACCCGCCTCTATCGCCATGTTGGAGACAGTCAGCCGCCCCTCTACGCTCATCGCCTCGATCGTGCTGCCGCGAAACTCGATGACATGGCCCGTGGCGCCCGCTGTTCCAATCAGGCCGATGATGTGGAGGATCAAATCCTTCGGTGTAACGCCGATTGGCAAGGCACCTTCAACGCAGATTTCCATTGTTTTTGAGGGCGTTAGCCAGAGCGTCTGTGTCGCCAGCACATGTTCGACCTCGGACGTGCCGATGCCGAACGCCAGCGAGCCGAGCGCGCCATGCGCGGCGGTGTGGCTGTCGCCGCAGACCAATGTCGTTCCGGGTAGAGTAAACCCTTGTTCTGGGCCAATAACATGGACGATCCCCTGCCGTGCATCGGTCGCGCCAATATAGGGCACGCCGAAATCCGCGACATTGGCCTCTAGCGCAGCGAGCTGGCCTGCGCTTTCGGGGTCGGCGATGGCGATGCGCGCGCCGCTCGCGTCAATCCGCGCGGTTGTCGGCAAATTATGGTCTGGAACCGCGAGGGTCAGGTCGGGGCGGCGCACGGTGCGGCCATTGGCGCGCAGCCCGGCAAAGGCTTGCGGGCTGGTGACTTCGTGGACCAGATGGCGGTCGATGAAGATCAGGCAAGTGTCCCCAAGGCCATCGGCATCGCGGCGCGACACGACATGCGCGTCCCAGATCTTCTCGTATAATGTGCGCGGACGGGTCATTTTTTCGCCGCACGCAATGCGCTAATCGTCGTGCCCGCGCTAATCCGTTCAACATCGGTCTTGCAATGGATCAGGCGCACGCCCTTATGTTGCATTGCCTCGGCCAGTGCGGGCGCAAACTCAGCGGTTGCCTCCACCGTCGCTGCCCAGCCGCCATAGGCGCGCGCCAATGCTGCAAAATCTGGATTGGTGAGCGTGGTACCCGACAGCCGCGCCGGAAACTCGCGCTCCTGATGCATGCGGATGGTGCCATAAGCTTTATTATCGACGACAATCACCAGCATGTCACAGCCATATTGCGCCGCTGTCGCCAGTTCCTGTCCGTTCATCAGGAAATCACCGTCGCCCGCCAGCGCCACGACCATGCGGCCTGGATAGCGCCGCGCCGCCGCCACCGCTGCGGGGACGCCATAGCCCATCGCGCCCGCCGTCGGCGCAAGCTGGCACGTCGGGCCAGCATAGACCCAGTGACGGTGCCACCAGCCCGAAAAATTGCCCGCGCCGTTACAGATGAAGGTGTCGGCGGGCAACGTATCGCGCATTGCCGCGACACAAGGACCAAGGTCGAGCTTTGTGTCAAAAGGCTTCACAGCGTTCCATGCGCGCCATTCGGCATGCGCGTCGGCGCCAGAATCAAAGGAGATGATGTCATCGTCCCACAGCGCCGCCATTTCAGCGAATTCATGCGGATAGGCACAGATGGGCAGGTCGGTGCGATAGACGCTGTTGAGCTCGACCGGATCGGGGTGGACATGGACCAGCACTTGTCCGGGATGGTCGGGGGTAATCAGGCTATAACCATCGGTCGTCGCCTCGCCCAGCCGCGCACCAACCGCGATAATCAGGTCGGCTTCGCGGATACGGCTGAGCAGTTTGGGGTTGGGGCCATAGCCCAAATTACCCGCATAAACGGGGCATTCATTGTCAACCGCGTCCTGACGGCGAAATGCCGCTGCGACGGGCAGGCCGACGCGCGCCGCAAACTGCGCAAAATAATGCGCCGCCCCCGCGTTCCACCCCGCGCCGCCGATGATCGCTATGGGTGATGTCGCATTTTTGAGCAGGTCCATGAATATGGCCATCGCCGCCGCGTCGGGGTCTTGTTCTGGCGGTTCAACGCGCGGGCGGTCTATTGCGATAACCTGATCGAGCAACATATCCTCGGGTAGCGCCAGCACGACGGGGCCGGGTCGCCCCGACATCGCGGTGGCGTAAGCGCGCGCGATATATTCGGGGATGCGCTGTGCACTGTCGATCCGCGCCGCCCATTTGCACAGCGGCGCGAACATCGCGGCAAAATCAACCTCCTGAAACCCTTCGCGGTCGCGCATGCCCCGGTCCACATCGCCGATGAACAGGATCATCGGTTGGCTGTCTTGCATCGCCACATGGACGCCGATGCTGGCGTTGGTTGCGCCGGGTCCGCGCGTGACAAAGGCGACGCCCGGCCGCCCCGTCATTGTGCCGTCGGCGCAGGCCATGAAGCCGACACCGCCTTCTTGGCGGCAAACAATAGTGTCGATGGCGGGAACGTCGTGCAGCGCGTCAAGCACGGCAAGAAAGCTCTCACCCGGAACGGTGAAAATACGGTCGCAGCCCTGGATGACGAGTTGGTCAACAAGGATGCGGCCACCGGTTCGGGTGGAGGTGCGTGGTGAAGGATTGGTCATGTTACGGCCTTAGCGTCATTGGCAACAGAATTAAAATAAATCCGTTCGTGCTGAGCGAAGTCGAAGCACTGCTTATACTTCAGCACACACCAGATAAGAAAAGGCAGCCCTTCGACAGGCTCAGGGCGAGCGGGGAGAGGGGTCACGCCTCTGGTCGTGTCCACAACCATGATAGGCAAACCAGTGCGATCACGGGCGGGGCCAATAGCCATGGCATCGCAAGCGTGACTGCACCAATGGCGATGCTGATGGCAAAGGCACCGCTGGCAGCAAACTTGCCCTTGCGGCTGATCGCGCCCTTGGTCCGCCACGCCATGATGTGCGGTCCGAAACGCGGGTGGTTCAGCAGCTTCGCCTCCCACGCCGCATTGCTGCGCGCAAAGCAAAAGGCGGCGAGGACATAGAATGGCACCGTGGGAAGCAGTGGCACAACGATGCCGATGGTGCCGACGGCAACGCAAAACAGGCCGCTCGCAAAATAGATATGGCGAACGAAGGCCGAGCCACGGGACGGGCCACCGGGCGGGCCATCAGCCGACATGATGGGTTTCAGGGTGAGGCGGTGCCAAGATCATGACACCCGCTATCCCAATTTAGCCCGCTATGGAATGGCGGATCAGATCAGTTGATCTTGCATGTGTTTATGCCGACCAAGCGATAGAGCGGGCAAAAGCCGAATATCCCGGTCAATAGCGGCACAACGCCAACCCAGCCCCACACCGTGTGCGGCCCGACAAAGACGAGCGCGATGAGGATGACCCCCAATAGGATACGCAATGTGCGGTCCATATTTCCTTCGTTGCACGGCATGCTATTCTCCTGACCCGATGATATGATTGACCGGGTATGACTGCACCGCGCCAGCGCGCCCGTCATTGATCTGGGTCAGGGTTTGCATCGCTCACACCATATGCACCGCTTTGGTGACGCAATAGCTGTCCAGCCCCTCGGTTCCGCCCTCGCTGCCATAGCCCGATTGCTTGACGCCGCCGAACGGGGTGTCGGCGCCCGAAACGCCAAAGCCATTGATGCCGACCATCCCCGCTTCGAGCGCGTCACCGAGCAGATTGGCGCGGCGGCCATTTTCGGTAAAGGCAAAGGCGGCGAGGCCGAACGGCGTCGAGTTGGCGAGGGCAATGGCTTCGTCGAATGTTTCGAACGCGCGCGTCACTGCAACCGGCCCGAACGGCTCGACGCTCATGATGTCGGCATGGTCGGGAACGGCGCTGAGCAGCGTTGGGCGGAAGAAATTGCCCGGCGCATTGTCCCTTGAGCCACCTGTGGAGAGTGTTGCACCCTTGGCCAGCGCATCATCGACCAAGGCAGCGATGGCGTCGGGGCGGCGCGCATTGGCGAGCGGGCCCATTTGGGTGGCGGCGTCCATACCGTTGCCGACCTGTACCTTTGCTGTGCGCGCCGCAAAGCCCGTAACAAAGGCATCGTGGATGCTGGCGTGGACGAAAAAGCGCGTCGGTGACACGCACACCTGCCCCGCGTTTCGGAACTTTTGCGGGACCACCATGTCGAGCGTTTTTTCCAGGTCGCAATCGTCAAAGATGAGCACGGGGGCGTGGCCGCCCAGCTCCATCGTCGAAGCGGTGACGCTGTCTGCGCACAGCCGCATCAGATGTTTGCCGACCGCCGTCGATCCGGTGAAGCTGATCTTGCGGATGACTGGTGAGGCGATGAGCGTGCGGCTGACCATATCGGGGACGCCGAATATCAGTTGTGCGACCCCCGCAGGCACGCCGGCATCAGCGATACAGCGCATTAGCGCGGTGGTGCAGCCGGGTGTTTCCTCCGCCGGTTTGGCAATCACCGAGCATCCCGTAGCCAGCGCCGCCGCCACTTTCTTGGCCATCAGATAGATGGGAAAGTTCCACGGGGTGAAGGTCGCAACGGGGCCGACGGGCTGTTTGAGGACGAGCGAGCGCTGCCCCGACGGGCGCACGAGGACGCGGCCATAGTGGCGTTTGGCTTCCTCGGCATACCAATCGAACAGCTGCGCCGCGCCCGCGACCTCGCCCTTGGCCTCGGCCAATGGCTTGCCCTGCTCCATCGTCAAAAGCATGGCGATGGCGTCGCACCGTTCCCGCAACAAATCCGCCACCTTGTGCAGAACCGCAGCGCGCGCATCAACGCCAGTGGCGCGCCACAGCGCAAAGCCGCGCTCCGCCGCGCTCAGCGCTTCGTCAATGTCGGCGGCGGACGCGAGCGGCAGCCCTGCCAAGCCTTGCGCGGTCGCGGGATTGACTACGGGGGCCTCATCGCGGCCTTCTGCGCTGCGCCACACGCCGTCGATGAACAGGGCCAGATCGGCGGTATATTGGGTCATGCGTTGCTCCAAACGGGATGAACTTGTCGAAACAGATATTGTCCCATAAGCTTGCATTGCCAAACTGGGCAAGTGGAGAGAGACTATGGCCATTCATATCATCGCAGAGGGGTTGCGGTTCCCCGAAGGGCCGGTGGCTATGCCCGACGGCAGTGTCATCCTGACCGAAATAGCGGCGGGGCGGATCACGCGGGTCGCGCCGGACGGCACCAAAACCATAGTGGCTACCACGGGCGGCGGGCCAAATGGATTGGCGATTGGCCCCGACGGCAAGCTCTATTGCTGTAACAATGGCGGATTTGAATATCATGACGCGGGCGGCATGTTGGCCCCGGCGGGGATAGCACAGGATTATTCTGGCGGACGGATCGAGCGGATAGATTTGGCTACGGGCGCGGTTAAAATTCTCTACAAATCTGGCGATTTCGGCTGTGTGTTACGCGGGCCGAACGACATTGTGTTCGACGATACAGGCGGGTTCTGGTTCACCGACCATGGCAAGATTGATTACGCCGCGCGGGTCCATGATGTCGTCGGGATATTCTATGGCCGCGCCGATGGTAGCCATTTGGAAGAGGTGATTTTCCCCAGCCACAACCCCAATGGCATTGGCCTCTCGCCCGATGGCAAGACGCTCTATGCCGCCGAAACCTATACCTGCCGCTTGACCAAATTCAATGTTATCGCGCCGGGCAAGGTCGATGGCGCGGGCGGCCCGGCTGGTCCTGGCATCCCGCTCTATCGCCCCGCTGGGTATAAGTTTTTCGACAGCTTGGGCGTTGAGGAGTGCGGCAACATCTGTGTCGCCACCATCGGCGAATGCGGCATCAGCGTAATCTCGCCAGAAGGCGAATTGGTCGAGTTCGTCGCCACCGACGATATTTTCACCACCAACATCTGTTGGGGCGGCGCGGACCGCATGACCGCTTTTGTCACGCTGTCAGGCAGCGGGCGGCTCGCGGCGATTGACTGGGCACGCCCCGGTTTGAAACTGCAATATTAGGGTCTTGACCCAAAGCGAGAGTTGGAATTCATTATGACAAATACACATTGGGCGATCGACATCGACCGCGACAATATCAAGCGCGCAGAACTGGTGAAGGAAGAGCAACCGTCCCTGCACGATGGTGAAATAGAGGTCGCGGTGAACAGCTATGCCATCACCGCCAACAACATCACCTATGCGGTGTTCGGCAAACCCAACGGCCTGTTCGGCCCCGATGCGGGCTATTGGGATTTCTTTGCCCCGCGCGAAACCCCCGGTCGCTTGCCCATCTGGGGCTTTGCCACTGTGACGCGCAGCGCATGCGACGGCGTTACGCCGGGAGAGCGTTTTTATGGCTTTTACCCGATGGCGAGCCACGCCGTGCTGGTCCCGCAGCGCGTGGGCGCAGGCGGCTTTACCGACGGTACGCCGCGCCGCGCCGCTCTGCCGCTCGTCTATAATCAATACCAACGGCTGGAGGCGCTGGCTGATTATCGGCCTGAGCATCATGATTATTGGCCGGTGTTCCGTCCTTTATTCCTGACCGGCTGGCTGATTTCTGACCAGTTCGAGGATGAGCATGACTATGGCACCGAACAGATACTGGTCGCCAGCGCATCGAGCAAAACCGCCATCGGCCTTGGCTTTTCTATGGGGTGCCGCGTCGGGAAACGGCCTCAGACGGTCGGCATGACCAGCGCGGCCAACGTCGATGCACTAGACGCGCTTGGCATTTACGACCGCGTTATCAGTTATGACGCGATAGCCACGCTGGACCCGGCAATACCGTCCGCGCTTGTAGATATGGCGGGCAATGGCGATGTGACGGGCGCGGTGCACCGCCATTTCGGCGATGCGCTCCTGGCATCGATTGTCGTCGGCAAATCGCACTGGGACGCCGCCGCTGGCGATGCAAAGATCCCCGGCCCCGCACGTCAGGGCTTTTTCGCGCCGGGACGCGTGCAAAAACGTATCGGCGACTGGGGGGCGGCCGGTTTCGGCGGACATGTCGCATCAGCATGGCTGGCCTTTATGGAGCAGGCCCCGCGTATAGCCACCATCGACGCGCGCGACGGTGGCGACGCGGCACTGGCGGCCTATACGCAGGTGCTGGACGGGCGCGCCGACCCCAAGGTCGGGATCATCATCCGCCCTTGAACTAGGGTCAGGACCGATTAATAGCGCGAACTGAGGTTTGAAGCGATTTCGTTCAATGCAAGGAGGAAGATGAAGGAATAGTGGTGCTATTAATGGGTCCTGACCCTAGGTAGTGTTGACCCTAATGCACCAGCAACAGCGGAAAGCGCGCGGTGTCGATGAAATAGCGTGTCACCCCGCCGAACAATGTCTCGCGAAAACGGCTATGGCCAAACGCACCAAGCACGATCAGGTCGGCACCTAATTCCTGCGCGGCATTTTCCAGCAGCTCCTCAACCGTCAGCTGCGTGCGCTCTTTCTCCAGCAGATCGGCGTGGATGCCATAGCGCGACAAATAACTTAAGGCATCGGTTGCGGGAAAGGCCGCGCCTTTGGCCTTCTCCGCTATCGTCACCAATGTCACCGACCCTGCCAGCGCCAAGACTGGCGTCGCGGCACGCAGTGCGTTGGCGGCCTCGTGGCTGCCGTCCCACGCCATCATCACTTTGCCGCCGAGCCGCAACCGCGCACTATCACGCGGCAGCGCCAGCACGGGGCACCGCGCGCTGACCGCGAGCGCACCGACGGCCGGGCCTGGGTTGACTTTCCCCGGTTCGCCCAGCGACACGATGATGCAATCCGCCAGTCGCGCCGCACTGACCAGTGCATCGACGGGCTCGCTGTTCGACGATTCGATGCCCCATGGCACATCTTCCTCGCCCAACTGCGCGGACAGTCGTTCGACCAGTGCATCCTCTTGGCTCTGCGCCTGTTGCAGCGCCTCACCGACCAGAAAGGCCCCGCCGAACGGGTCAAGCGTCACGAAGCGCTGCATCGGGGTGTTGATGTGGAACTGCACATGCCCCTCTGTCGCACGCGCGAGGTCGAGCGCGGTTTGCAGGCGCGATTCCATCGCGGGGCTATCATCGGCGTGAATCAGAAATGAGCGCATGGGGGTTCTCCTCACCGCTGAGTATCGGCGCTTATGGCGTGAACACAATGATATAAATCAACGCGCTATCGTGGTTGAGCGAGGCGGCTTATGCGCCTATTGCTCAGGCCCCGTTACAACCGAAGTGAGAATCAGGTTCGCCCATGAAAAAACTATACCCCACCGCCGCCGCTGCGCTTGATGGATTGCTGAGCAACAATATGATGATTGCAGCGGGCGGATTTGGCCTGTGCGGCATCCCCGAACGGTTGATCGACGCGATTGTGGCGAGCGGCGTCACTGGCCTGACGGTTGCATCGAACAATGCCGGGATCGACGGCGAAGGGCTGGGCAAATTGCTCCGCACGCGGCAGATCAAGAAAATGATCTCGTCCTATGTTGGCGAGAATAAAGAGTTTGAGCGGCAATATCTTGCGGGCGAGCTGGAGGTCGAGTTTAGCCCGCAAGGGACACTCGCCGAACGGATGCGTGCAGGCGGTGCGGGTATTCCGGGCTTCTACACCAAAACCGGCGTCGGCACGCAGGTGGCAGAGGGCAAGGAGGTCAAGTCATTCGCCACCCCAAATGGGCCCGAGGACTATATCCTCGAATGCGGTATCTTTGCCGACCTGGCGATCATCAAGGCGTGGAAGGCCGACGAGAGCGGCAATCTGTGCTTTCGCAAAACCGCGCGCAATTTTAACCTGCCCGCCGCGACCTGTGGCAAGATTTGCGTGGTCGAGGTCGAGGAAATTGTTCCTATCGGCAGCCTCAACCCCGACTGCATCCATTTGCCAGGCGTCTATGTGCAGCGGATGATAGTCGGTGCGCCCTATGACAAAAAGATCGAGTTCCGCACCGTGAGAGAGCGTGAGGCGGCGTGATGGGCAAAAGATGGATCGGGCGATGGGTAATCGCCGTAGCATTACTGCATACTCTAATAGGCGTCATCGCACTTCTGCCCGTTGTCCGCGCAATGATCGGCGATGGGCTGTGGAACAGTGTCGGGGAAAACCCGATGCGAAGTGTGGCGGCATGGTTCCTCTTGGGCGGTGGATTTATGTTCGTCAGTGGCTTTGCAATTGACGCATGTGAACGCATCAATGTTGATTGCCCACTCCGCTCGAGCGGCTGGAGTTTGCTGATTATAACGCTCATCACCATCATATTGATGCCGGTTTCCGGAGCATGGCTGTTGCTGCCGCCCGCAATTGCTTTGATTCGGCGCGGGAGTAGCAGCTGATGCTTCGCGCTAACCCATGGCTGATTGCCGCCGCATGGGGCAGCATTGCCGCATCCTTGCTCCACATTGCCTGCATCATCGGCGGGCCCGACTGGTATCGGTTTTTCGGCGCGGGTGAGGAGATCGCACGGGCAGCGGAACGCGGGGCGTGGATGCCGACCATCGTCACGCTGGGCATCGCTGCCGTGCTGGCGGCATGGGCGGCCTTTGCTTTCTCCGCCGCAGGCGTGATCCTCCGATTGCCGTTGACCCGCACCGCGCTGGTCGCGATCAGCGGCGTTTTGTTGCTGCGGGCACTGGCCGGATTGTTCGGGGCGTTTTGGCGGCCTGACCTGTCGGGCAATTTCATGCTAATCTCGTCATTGATCGTGCTCATCCTTGGCCTATGCTTTGCCATCGGGACGTGGCAAAGCTGGATGACGATTGCAAACAGGGGAGTCTGAGTGATGCGCAAGGCACTATTGATAATGGGCAGCGTTGGCACGGCGGCATTGCTGTCGGGCTGTGTCGCGGCTGTCCTTCCCGTGCTTGCGGCCGGAACTATGCTTCGCGGCGAGGCAGGAAAGAATGCAGCCGAGGCCGCTGCGCCCACGCCGCCCGTCCCCACACCGCCGCAAATGACGCCGATGCCAGCAGCACCGCGCGCGGACTATGCCAGCCCCATTGCCGCGACAACCCCCACATTGACGGCCTTGCCAGCCAATTATCAGGGGTTGGTTGACCATGTCCGCACCCGCACGGCTTTGGCGGCACAAGGCGCGCCGGTGACATCGCTGGTGCTCGAAAATGCGCTCACCTTGCGCGAACCCGCTTATGTCGATTGCGGCAATCGCACACCGGCGGTGCTGGTTGACCTTGATGACGCGACCAGCGGCCCGGTGACCGCCATGACCGCGCAGCCGGGGGAAAGCGCTGCTGCCGCGCCCGCCGCCAATGCCGATATAGTGGCTGCGCTGCGTCAGTTGCGCGCTGCGGGCACCCGTATCGTGTGGATTACCGAACTGCCCGATAGCGCCGCGACCACCATCGGCGGCTGGCTCCATCGCACAGGGCTTGATCCCGAAAGCAACGATACGCTCTATGCCGCCGCCCCCGGTCTTGAGCGCAAGCAATTGTTGCGCCGCCGTGCAGCGGAACAATTTTGCATCATCGCCGTGGTTGGTGACCGCAAATCGGACGCCGAGGAGGCTTATGACTATTTGCGCAATCCCGACGCGCCGCTGGTGATTGATGCCAATTGGGGATCGGGCTGGTTTTTGCTCCCCGCGCCGCTGACTCCACACGAATAATGGCCTCGCACCCGTAATATATAGAGGATAAAGATGGCAATCCCCAAAGGTTGGACCCGTGATGATATGGCTGTGCGTGCAGCAAAGGAGCTGCGCGACGGCTATTATGTAAACCTTGGCATCGGCATACCGACCTTGGTGGCGAACCATATTCCTGCGGGAGTAGAGGTGACGTTGCAGAGCGAAAACGGCATGCTGGGCATCGGGCCGTTCCCGTTCGCGGGAGAGGAAGACGCCGACCTGATTAACGCGGGAAAACAGACGATCAGCGAACTGCCGCAAAGCGCCTATTTTGATAGCGCGGCCAGTTTTGCGATGATTCGCGGCGGGCATATCGACCTGACCGTGCTCGGCGCGATGGAGGTTGCCGAAAATGGCGACATCGCCAATTGGATGGTGCCGGGCAAGATGATCAAGGGCATGGGCGGCGCGATGGATCTGGTCGCCGGGGTCAAGAAGATCATCGTTGTGATGGAACATAATGCCAAGGATGGCAGCCCGAAGTTCATCCCGACCTGCACATTGCCGCTGACCGGACGCAATGTGGTGGATATGATTATCACCGACCTTTGCGTTTTCCACCGCGCCGATCATGCTTCGCCGTTCAGATTGATCGAGCTGGCACCGGGGGTCAGCGCCGACGATGTGGCGGCACATACGACCGCGCATTACATATCTTGACTGGAGATTATTCGATGTTGGGAAAAGCTGAAAAACCACGGTGGCAGTATCGGTTTGACAATTTTAGCCGCGCCTTTGTTCTATTGCGCGAGGGCATTGAATCGATTGATGAACGGGAATTATCTCAACTGGAGCGCGAGGGGTTAATTCAAAGATTTGAATATACTTGGGAATTGGCGTGGAAAACACTGAAAGATTATCTCGATTTTCAGGGTGTGAATTTGGAAACGGCAACCCCTAGATCTGTGATCCGTGCTGCGTTTGCCGCTAAGATTATCACTCATGGAGATGACTGGATGGCGGCTCTTGATGCAAGGAACAAGATGTCACATACATATAATTTCAAGGTTTTTGAAGAGGTGATTGCAGACATCCAAAAACGGTTTTTGAGCTTGCTGGATGAATTATATAGCTATCTCATGGAAAAATCGTTGGATGAAGATGATGGTTCAAAATAACCAACTAGGCGCCGACAAGGTAAAAATTATTCGGGAGATTCTTTGTGAATTTGCCCAGAAAATCGACCGCGTTGGATTGTTTGGATCTTATGCGACGGGAGCCGCAAGAAAAAATTCCGACGTCGATTTGGTTGTTTATGGGATGTTGACGCAATCCGATGTTGATCGAATATGGACACTGTTTGAAGACAGCTCGTTAAGTGTGCCGGTTGATGTGATTGCTTATAATTTGGCAATATATCCCCCATTGAAACGTCATATAGATAGTGTGATGCGCCCACTTTTTGAAAAGAGAGACCTTTTGCACACGAAGACAACGGCCTAATAAGCAGCGTGAGCGTGCGTAACGATGACGATCTGAAGGTCGCAGCAAAGGCTCTCCAAGCGGGGGATGGCAGGCGCGCATCGGCGTTACTTAAACCGATTGCCGACGCGCATCCGGGTCATGCGCAAATATGGATGATGCTGGCTGAGGCGCATCGCATCGCGGGCGATCACGCAGGGCTGGAGGCGGCCGCCGACCGCGTCATAAGCATCGAGCCACGAGCGCTGCGTGCCTATGGCTGGAAGGGCGATTGCAGGGTGGCGTTGGGCGATGCGCGCGGCGGGGCCAGCTGGTATAAAGAGGGGCTGGCACAGGGTGCGCGATTCTCGCCCCTGCCACAGGGGCTTGATGCGGAGATGGCACGCCAGCGCGGCGCGCTTGAGGAAATAGAATCAGCATTTGCCGCACAGTTGAACGATGGTTTGTTGGCGCACGGCATTTCCCCTGGTGGGACGTCTGGCCGCTTTGCTGAATCGATCGACCTGTTAAACGGAACAAAGAGCATTCAGTTGCAAAAACCAGCCACCTATTATTTCCCGGGGCTACCGCAACGTGCATTTTATGAGCGTGAGGCGTTCGACTGGGTTCCCAGGGTTGAAGCGTCCACAGACATAATCCGCGAGGAATTGATTGCGGCGCTGGCAAATGACGACCTGTTCACGCCTTATCTTCAGGTCGAGCCAGCACGCCCACACCGCGATTTTCATGGCATGACTGGCAATAAGGATTGGAGCGCGCTCCACCTGATTGACAATGGCATAGTATCGCCGACTAATCAGGCGCGATTTCCCAAAACATTGGCAGCGATGGAGCTTGCACCGCTGTGCCGCATTGGCGTGCGTGCACCAACGGTGATGTTTTCGCTGCTCAAAGGTGGCGCGCGCATTCCCCCTCATCATGGTGCGATTAATACGCGCCTGATCTGTCACCTGCCGCTGGTCGTTCCGGGCAATGGCGCATTGCGATGCGGCAATTATCAACGCGCGTGGGAAAGCGGCAAGCTACTGATATTTGATGATTCAATCGAGCATGAGGCATGGAATGACTCAAGCGAGGATCGAATCATACTCATTTTTGACATCTGGCGGCCCGAACTGACCAACGATGAACGCGCGGCTGTTACCGTTTTATTCGATGTCATAGACAGCCAGGCATAAGGGGCACACATGTATCAACTGATTACCGCCAATCGCAATTATTCGAGCTGGAGCTTGCGGCCTTGGGCATTGATGCAGGGGCTGGGGATAAAGTTCGAGGATCGGTTAGAGCCCTTTACCAAGCCCGACAACCATGCCGATTTTCGCGCATTTTCGCCGACGGGACAGGTTCCGGTGCTGATCGACGGGGATCGGACCGTCTATGACTCGCTCGGCATCACGCTTTATCTTAGCGACAGGCATGACGGCGTGTGGCCAGCCGATCCCGAAGCGCGGGCATGGGCACAGTGCGCGGCGGCGGAAATGCACAGCGGATTCGCGGCGCTGCGGAACGACTGCACGATGAATGTCGGCGTTCGGGTCAAACCCAAGCCAATGTCGCCGGCTTTATTGACCAACATCGCGCGTATCGCTGAACTGTTCGAACAGGGACTGTCGCGCTTTGGCGGGCCGTATCTGGCGGGCGCAGAGTTTAGCGCGGTCGATGCCTTTTACGCTCCCGTTGCCTTTCGCGTCCGCACCTATGGCCTCGATGTCGGTGCGGGCCAAGCATGGACCCGCCATATCATCGCGCATCCGGCGATGCAGCAATGGGAAAGCGAAGCGCTTGGCGAGCACTGGCGCGAAGCGGGACATGAGGCTGAATTGGCCGCATGCGGGGCGATTATCGCCGATTATCGCACCGGATAAGCGGCACGAAACCAATCCGGCTGCGCAATATTCGCCAACAGCCACAGGCCCAGCATCAAAAACAACGCCGCCGCGCTGATTTGCAGGGCGCGTATCGGCACGCGTTTGATCAGCGCA
>ERZ1292633.2618-Hain-H41-02um-R1-2618-length-18207-cov-11_pt1 | contig 18207 bp, 20 predicted proteins | sample MGYA00564406_ERZ1292633 | MGnify/ENA primary metagenome ERZ1292633 (study PRJEB36523, sample SAMEA6512639) | groundwater metagenome | collected 2019-01-08 | study: AquaDiva: Metagenomics assemblies of 32 groundwater samples | reverse complement strand
AACCTATTAAAGATTATGTTTTAAAGAGAGTCACTAATTTAGAAAAATTGCTTTCCACTATTAAAACAAAAAGGGGAGAGATAATGGTTAATTTTGAAGTAGGTAAAAGTACCAAACATCATAAATCAGGTATTGTTTTTCATTCTGATTGTTTAATTAACATAGATGGCCAAAAATTTTATGCCAGTTCTGACAAAGAAGATATTTATCAAGCGATAGATGAAATCAGAGAAACTCTTTTTAGGGAAATTAGAAAAAATAAAGATCGCAGACAAACTTTATTCAGACGCGGAGCTTCCAGCGTCAAAAAAATGCTCAAAGGTCTTTCCAAACGCAACCCCTTTACCTCGAAATACTAAATGTTAACAAACTCTGCTATCGCAGAAAATGTTAACACTCGTAACCCATTTCTTTTCCTCCTTCAGGAATTACTTTTAGAATTTTGAATTCTCCATTTTCTAATACTGCGTCGGTGATGATAATTCTTTTACCATTCTTAAAAAAGAAAGTTCTAGGCCAAGTGACGTAGGCGCGAAATTTGTTGTAATTTTTTTTGGGGTCGTCATTCAAATCTATCAGCCCATCTTCTTTTTTTATTTTCTTACAAACGGAAGCAAGGCTTCCGTCTTGAGGTGTTAATTTAATTTTTCCATCTATAAAATCAGGCAAGATTTTTACCAAAAGCTCTCCACCGATTTTTATTAAACGTTTACGCAAATCTCCCGCTTTTTCCTCATTTCCTATTTCTACTTTTTCTTGAGCGATGATTGGCCCAGTATCCATTTTATATTCCATTTTTTGAATAGATATGCCTGTCTCTTTATCTCCATTCAAAATAGCAGATTCGACAGGGGAAGCTCCACGATATTTGGGAAGCAATGAATAATGTATATTTATAGAACCTAATTTGGGTATATTTATAATATCTTCCGGAATAATTTTTCCGTAGGCAACAACCAAAAACAAATCCGGCAAGGATTCTACTTTTATTGGGTCGCTGTCTGTACCTGCTGGCACAGCGCTGCCTCTCGGCTCGTCAGCCTGCGAGACACCCGCTAAAAGCAAATCCTTGCCGGATAGAATCTCAGGCTGTATATACGGAATATTATTCTCCATCGCCCAGACTTTTACCGGCGGGGGAGTAATAATCATTTTTCGTCCTTGAGGTTTATCAGGCGCAGTAATAATAAGTGATGGCACATAGCCATTTTTTTTCAAAATCTCCAGAGTCTCACTAGCCACATCCGGAGTTCCCCAGAATATAAAATTAATTTTTTTGTTTTGCATTTTTTCTAGAACCTAGAACCTAGAACCTAGCACCTAATTTTTCGGCAGTTCTTCTTTTATCTCTTTAGCATGATCAATAAAGAGGATACCTTTCAAGTGGTCAGTTTCGTGTTGAAAAATCTGGGCCAAAAGACCAGAAGCGCCTCTTTGGAATTTTTTGCCTTTTTTGTTGTAAGCTGTAACCATAGCCTTTTTTGATCTAAAAGTTTTTCCATAAAGCCATCTGACAGAAAGACATCCTTCTGGTAGCCATTCTTTTTCTTTAGATAATTTTGAGATTTTTGGATTGATAAATATTAAATCTTTATAATTTTTGGTTTTGTTTTTTAGTGACTCTTCTAACTGCTCGCCGGAGGCGAGTCCGCCTTTGGCGGAAAAAATTTTTCCAGAAACAACGAAGATTGATAAAGGATATCCTATTTGCGGAGCCGCGATAGCCACGCCATCGCTTTGACTTTTGAGAGCTGAAGACATTTCTTTTAGCACCTTTTTTATTTTAAGGGTTTTGATTTCGTTCACAGGTATTTCTTTTGTATTTTGACGCAGAACCCTATCATTTTTTTGAACTATCTTTTTCATCTTTATTTAATTTCTTTCAAATATTCCAAAAGATTTTTTAATTTTACAGTTTCCTGCGATCTATTAGACATATCACGTACAATAACTGAATCATCGATAGCTTCTTTTACTCCAAAAATAAGTGCGTAGGGAACATTTAATTTTTCAGCAATAGCCAACTGAGAACCAAGACTATCTTTTGACAATGACTGAGCAATTGGAACATGAGCTTTGCGCAATATATCAATGATATTTAAACTTTTTAGTTTTGCCTCAGAACCAAGTTGAATAAAGTAGATTTTTGGTTTTTTCATTATACGGGGTGAAAGTTTTTTGTACCAAGGGGATGAAATAATTCTATCTACTCCAATTGAAAAACCTACCGCCGGTACATCTTTTTTACTGCCAAGCTGACGAGCTAAATAATCATAACGGCCACCTCCAGCTAAAGTTAGGGGTGTTCCGTCTTCAGTATTTCCTTGTTCTATTATTTCAAAAACAGTGCGAGTGTAATAGGAAAGTCCGCGCACTAAATTTTTGTTTATAGTATATCCAATATTCATTTCTTCCAAATATTCCAGCACCTCCTTGAAATGTTTTTTACAGGAGGCGCATAAAAAACTTATGGCATCTGGCGCATTTTCATTTACTTCTTTTGTTTTTTCTTCTTTGGAATCCAAAATGCGAAGGGGATTTGTTTTTAAACGTTCTCGGTCAATATGAGCCAAACCATTTATATGTTTTCTATAATAACTAGTAAGTTCTCTTAGGTAAATATGTCGGCATTCTTTATCCCCGATTGAATTAATATCAACAGAAAGATTTTGTGCTCCGGCTTCTTCCAAAATACTCATTCCGACTTTTATTACTAGAGCATCCACAATACTTTTATCACTGCCTAAAGAATCTAAATCAAATTGCCAAAATTGTCGGTAACGTCCGCGTTGAGGATTGTCGTGCCGAAAAGCCGGAGCGTATTGATAAAACATTACAGGTTGAGGTAGATTTTGCATTCCATGTTCAATGTAAGATCGCATTAATCCAGCAGTCTGTTCTGGTTTTAGGGCCAAATGATCTCCGCCTTTGGTTTTGAGAGTATACATTTCTTTATCTATAATATCTGTTCCCTCGCCAATCCCGGAAGTGAAAGTTTCTACTTGTTCTAACATTGGAGTTTCTATTGGTTTGAAACCATAATAGACCGCTACTTCTTGCGCCTTTTCAAAAAATCCTTGAAAATTATAATAATCCTCATTAATAATATCTCTCATCCCTTTGGGAGATGAAAGATTTTTACTTTTATTTTTTACACTTTTCGGTGCTGTGTGTTTTTTCATAGTTTTATCTGTCCCGTAGTAAGCTTTGCTTTACTACTGGGGTTCTGCTTGTTTATAATCGCCTGGAGATATTCCTATTTTACTGATAGGCAATAAACGCAAAAATACTTTTCCTATCAAAAGTTTTTTTGGCACTGCTCCCCAATATCTTGAATCGGAACTAGCGGAACGATTATCTCCTATCACGAAATATTCTCCATCTTTTAGTTCAAGATGAGTTTCATTTTCGGCGGTATTTTTTACATAAGGTTGTTCTAGTATTAAACCATCTGGATGTTCTTTGTTGGTGATAGTTACAGTACTTCTCTTAATGTCTACTATTTCGTTAGGTAGTCCGATTATTCTTTTTATAAAAAACTTTTTAGTATCGTTAGGATATCGAAAAACCACTACATCATCTCTTTGTGGATTGTTAAACCTATAAGATATTTCATCGATTATTAAATATTGTCCGTCTTCAAAAGTAGGGTCCATAGAAGCACCCGAGACAATGAAAGGTTGAGCAATAAATATACGAATAGGAATAACTATAGCCACTGCGATCAATGCAAAGCGCACAAGTTCCCAAAATGACTTTTTATCAAACTTTTCCCCGCCTTGACTTGGCGAGGCAGGCTTAGGTTTTTCTGGTTCCATTCTGCTATTTTAACACAAAAAAGTCTTGACAGTATGGGTGAATTTGTTTTTTAATCAAACACACAAAAAATCAGGAATAAAGTTTTTAAGGGGTTTGGCGAGCGACGGCGAGCCAATTTCAGGATTTTTTAAGCTTCAAAAAATCCGTACCGGCAAAAATTTTGTTCTTGGTTTTTTGTGTGTTAAGATATAGAAATGAAACTAATAGTTGGTTTAGGAAATCCAGGTAAAGAATATGAAAATACCAGACATAATACTGGGTGGATTATGTTGGGAATGGTGGAAAAAAAATTAGACCTGAAAAATAAAATTAAATTTGTCTATCCAGATAAATTTATGAATAATTCTGGTAAAGTAGTTGCATCCTTTGTAAAATCAAAAAAAGATTTAAAAGATATTGTGGTAATTTATGATGATATAGATCTGCCAATTGGAAAAATGAAAATTTCTTTTAATAGATCTTCTGGAGGTCATAACGGTTTGGGTTCTATAATCAAAGCATTAAAGTCTGAAGAATTTGTACGTATTAGAATAGGCACTTCACCGGCTACACCGTCTGGGAAAATACGAAAACCAAAAGGGGAGAAAGATGTTTTAAAATTTTTACTCGGTGAATACAAAAAATCAGAATTAGAAACTCTCAAAAAACTTTCCAAAAAAGTCGCCGAAGCTCTAGAAATAATTTTCACCGAAGGCAAAGAAAAAGCGATGAGTTTGTATAACTAAAATAATCACCACCCCCAACCCCCTCCTCCACAAGGAGGGGGTCTTGCTTTTTTCTGAATATGTTATAGAATGCAGACTTAATATATATTTCTTTGAAAATAAAAAACTAAACATAAAAACCTAAAAGGAAGGAGAATTAGAATGACAAAAGTATTGTTGTTAACTTGTCCTGACATATATCAACATTGGGATAAAAGATTCATAGTTGGTCCATGGCTTGGGGGACCGCTCATTGCTGGTAATTGTCTAAATTATGAGATTAAAGTGGCTGATTTAGTTCTTTGGAGACATGATGTCAAAAAAGGAATCGATTTAGCTATGAAAAACTTTAAACCAGATATAGTTGGTGTTTCGGCAATGACCTTTCAATATCCTACAGCTAAAAAGATAGGTGAATATTTGAAAAGTCATTATATGAAAATACCCACTATTTTGGGTGGTTATCATGTCACTGCTTCCACAAAAGAAGAAGTTGTCGCAGAAGTTGATGGCATCTTTGACTTTTTGTACGCAGGACTTGCAGAATTTTCTTTCGAATCATTTTTAAATGCATTTAGTAATTTTGATTTAGAAAAGATGTATTCAATTCCTGGACTTTCTTTTAAAGCTAATGGAGGTTGGATACATAATAAAATTTCAACTGAATGTCCAAGTCTTGAAGAGTCTGCTTTACCAAAAAGAGATTCAAGATTGTATAAAGGGGGTTTTCATTTTATTGGTAAAAATTTTGATACTATTGAAACATCAAAAGGTTGCAATATGAATTGTAGCTTTTGTAGTATTAAGAAAATGATTACTAATTATGCTCATCGTCCAATTCCTTGGGTTATAGAAGATTTAAAAAAAATGAAGGCCAAAAGAGTGAAATCTGTATTTCTTACAGATGATAATCCTGCTGTAGACGACGAGCGATTCGAGAGATTACTTCAATCGATAATAGCTCAAAAATTGAATGAAGATATGTGTTTTTCTGGGACTTTTTCTACCCTAAAGATGTCTAACCCAAAAACTGTTGAACTTATGAAAAAAGCAAATTTTTGGTTAACATTTCTGGGGGTTGAAAGTATAGAGCCTTCTATTCTAAAAGCTCAAAAAAAAGCATCAAGCGAACATTCTGCTCAAAAGGCATTGGAGAATTTGTATGATGCTGGAATAATAAGTCTAACAGGGATAGTCATCGGTAATCCAAATGATACGAAAGAAACCATTAAAAACCTTTACCGATTTCTTAGAGAAAGCCCTGCATCTTATGTGATGCCTCAGTTTTTACAACCGTACCCGGGTACGGTAATGAGAGAAGAATTATTAGCCAAAGATCTTGTTTGCAATATAAGTGATTGGTCCACTTACAACGGAGCGTTTTGTCAATGCAAAACATTAAGTGGATTGCTCCCATACCAAATAGAGTCAATAACATTAGAAGAGCAAAATAATTTTGTTATTGAAAGAGTGAAATCTTTTTCAAAGATAAAAAACTTTGTTAAAGCCAATCCACTACATATGGCGAAATGGATTCTAACAGAAACTCCGAAGTTGTTTCAAAATATTGGGAAAACTTCAGAAGAAAAAGCCAAAATTTCTAGACAAAAAATGATTCAAATGAATCAATTTAATATTTAAATATTAAATTAAAAAAAATAACAGTTAAAACAAGAAGGCCAACAAAAAAAGGAGGCCTTCTTTTTATTTTTGCTGATCAAAAAATGTGAAAAGTTTTGCTCGTGATTCTTCTTTCATTTTTGTATTTTCATAAATAAATTCTATGTCTTTCAATAATACTTTTATACTCATTGGAAAACGACCAAAAGTTGAATGACCTACTTTTTCTTCAACTAACTCTATATCTGGTCGCTTTTTAAAAACCATAGCATTGAAGTCTTCAATATTTTTAAACCCAAACACAAAATCATAATGTGCTTGAACAATTCTAGTCTTAGCAGGAAGATTATTAAAATGATCTACATATCTGCCAGGTGAAATCGTAGCCCACATAGTATCAAGTAAATCTCTATTTATATTATCTCCTATTTTTTCTGCGATATCTTGCGTTCCAATTCCATCCATTACTGCATCTGAAAAACTATCTGCTACCATATGAAAAACAGCAAAATTAAATAATTCTGGATTTCCTATAGAGGCTAAAACTCCTCGTAAACTTCCGATACTATACGTAAATAATCCTACTTCCTCATATCCAAGTTTTTCTTTCAAATATTTTGCCATTAACTGAATATCTTGCACATCTTCTTGTGTTCTTAAAATAGTTTTTCCTATATTAGGACTTACACTTTCATAATCTTCTGGAGAATCTTTGCCAGGATTTAATCCTCGCCCCGCTGGTACTTGGATGAGAGTTGATATTGGCAGAAGAGATTCTCTAATATATGAAATTACTTCATTATAACTATCAAAATTACCATTCCAGTGCATTATATGGATAAGAGCTACTTTTCTTCCAACAGTGCCTTCTGGTTGAGAGTCGTATTTAAAACGAGCTATCTTTGTATTATCTAAAATGGAAGGAAATTCTAGAAATCCATCTTTGGTAAGTTTTATGGTATCCAATAATTTTGGATCGTCTTTTACTCTCATTAATGTTTCAGGATTGTTTAGTTGCTTTTCCACAAGATTTTTTATTTCAGCGTGCAGTTCGTTTTCATCTTGAGTAAATGGAATATTTAAATAGTCTGTTCCTAACGAAAAAGGAGGAGGTTCAAGAGGACCACAACATTTTTTTTGAATTAGGTCGTTTTTAGTAACGTTTTCCAGCTCTAGTTTATAAAAATCTTCTGTATTCATACTCATTTCTCGAATTACATATAATACTATCACGAGTACTACCGAGAACTCAATAATTCGTCTGACATAAAACCAAACCCTATGATTTGAAATTATATTCATATTTCCTTCACCGCTTCGATGATAATGCTTTTTTCGCCATTGCGGAGGGAGACTTTTTATTATTTATATTTTTCTAAAATCTTTTCCAATTCTGGCAGATCATTTTGAACAATATCCCAAATAGTTTTATAATCCACATCAAAATAATGATGAATTATTTTATCTCGCAATCCCATAACATCACGCCAAGGTATTTCTTTTGTTTTTTCTTTAAATTCTTCCGATAAATTTTTAGCAGCCTCGCCAATAATTTCAAGCGAACGCTCAATTGCCTTAGCTGTCTTCGTGTCATTGATAAGCATGTTAAAATCTACACCAAGCAAAAACTGCTTAATGTTTTCAATTTCATCTAATATATGTAAAATATATGCTTTATCTTTGTCCATAAAATACTTTTAGATCTTTTAACATTTGTGGCTTCATATATTTACTTGCGCCATTTTCTGTCACGACGTCCACTTTTTTTTGCAATAAATCTTTTAAATCATTCTCAAGACCAATCAGTTTAAGAAGCGAAAAAGGTCTATGATAATCTATCATTATGTCTATATCACTATCTGCCTTTTCTTCGCCTCTGGCAAACGAACCAAAAACCCCTGCATATTTTATAGGGTATTTATCAAAAATGACTTTCGTTTTTTGTTGTAATTCTTCTAGAGTCATATTGTAATTATAGCACAAAAATTTTTAATATAATAGTTTATATCTCTTTCACCGCCTCGATAATGATGCTTTTTTCGCCGTTGCGGAGGGAGACTTTGCCGGAAAAAGCGATACATTTTTCTGGCACCAGTATTTCCACAGACTCTTTAAAAATGGAAGGGAACACTACCGCTTCTATAGAACCAGTTAAGTCAGAAATTTTTAAAAAGGCCATACGGTCATTACTTTTGGTGATGATAACTCTGGATGTTTCTATAATACCGGCAATAGTAATCGGCATACCATTTCCTATTTTTTCTTTTATTTTTTTAATATTTACATCTCGGCTTTCTAATTTTTTGCGGATACGGTCAAGCGGATGGCCTGAAATATAAAGTCCCAATAATTCTTTTTCCCAAAGCAGTTTTTCTGCCATAGTTGCCGGTGGAACATCTTTTAGCTTAAAGGCTGGAGTTTCAGTTTGTGGTAAGCCACCAAAGAGGGAAGTCTGATTTTCATTTTTATTTCCAGATTCTTTATTATAGGCAAGCATATCTTCCAGATTAAAAAGGAAAACTCCTCGGTCACCCCATTCATCCATACTTCCTGATTTGATTAAGGCTTCCATTGATTTTTTGTTTAAATTTTTATGTTTGATTCTATCTAGAAAATCAGTAATAGATTTAAATTTTCCATTTGTTTTTCTCTCAGCGATTATGGCGTCAGCTGTATCAGTACCTAAGTTTTTAATTGTATAAAGTCCAAATCTTATTTTTTCGGACTTTAGGGAGACCGAACCTCTAAGTGGAGGTTTGGCTTCAGGAGAGGAGGAACGAATAACCGTGAACCCTCCATAACTCTCATTAATATTTGGAGGCAGAACCGGAATATTCATATTTTTACATTCGGTAATTATTTCAGAAATTTTTTCCACGTCGCCTGATTCAGCGGTGAGAATGGCAGTCATATATTCAACCGGATAATTTGCTTTCATATAAGCTGTTTGATAAGCCACTCGTCCATAACTGGCAGCATGAGCTTTATTGAAACCGTAAGCTTGAAATGGTTCAAAAATTTTCCAAAGTTTTTCGGCAAATTCCGGAGTCTGTCCATTTTCAATAATACCTTTGGTAAATTTTTCTCTTTGAGCGGCCATTTCTTTTGGAATCTTTTTACCAACGGCCTTGCGGAATTTGTCAGCTTCTTCCCAATTATAACCGGCTAGTTCTATAGCGCAAAAAAGTAAATCATCTTGATAAACAATTAATCCATACGATTCACCCAAGAAATTTTTCATTCGCGGGTCCAAATATTTTACCAATTTTTTATCGTGTTTGCGTTTAATATATTCTGGAATTGATTCCATTGGTCCCGGACGATACAGCGCTACCATGGCATTAATATCGTGAATAGAAGTAGGTTTCAATTCTTTCAAATATCTAGTCATACCGTCACCATTTAATTGGAATAATCCTTCGGTTTGACCACTAGCCAAAAGGGCGAAAGTTTTTTTATCATCCAATGGAATTTTTTCTATATCTATATTTATATTATAAAATCTTTTTACTAAACTAATGGCATCTCCCAAAATAGCCAAATTTCTGATACCCAAGAAATCAAATTTCAAAAGTCCAGTATCTTCCACACTATACATATCATATTGAGTAATTATTTTTCCACCCTTTGGATCAAATTGGGTGGGTACGTATTCATACAGAGGTTTTGGAGCAATCACTACTCCAGCCGCATGCACCGAAATATGTCTGACACATCCTTCTAATTTTTTTGCCAAATCTATAATTATTTTTGTATCTTTTTCAGTTTTATACGCATCTTTTAATTCTGGCACCATTTCCATCGCATGGTCTATGGTCATAGGCATTCCTTGCGAACCCATTGGAATCATTTTAGAAATTCTGTCGCCGATATTATAAGGATAACCAAGGGCGCGAGCGACATCACGCACGGCGCCGCGAGCCATCATGGTGCCAAAAGTTCCAATTTGAGCTACTTTATCTTCTCCGTATTTTCTTTTGGCGTATTCAATCATTTCATCCCGTCTATTATCAGCATAATCCATATCGATATCCGGAGGAGATGGACGAAATGGATTCAAAAATCTTTCGAAAGGGAGTTTGTATTCTATTGGATTAACATTGGTAATGCCCAAAAGATAGGTAACCATAGAGCCGGCCACCGAACCTCTAATAGTAGTCAAAATGCCGTTATCTTTGGCATAATCCAGTAAATCATCCACTACTAAAAAGTAAGGTGAGTAACCTTTATCAAAAATAATTTTTAATTCATACTCCACTCTTTCTTTTATCTCTGGCGTTTCTTTTATGTCAAGATTTTTAAAACCAGCGTAAGTAAGTTCGCGCAATTTTTGATCGTAAGTTTTTCCTTCTTCAATTTTAAAATCAGGGAAAACCCAATTACCGAGTTCCAATTTTAAATTACACATCTCTGCTATTTTTTGAGTATTAGTGACAGCCTCTGGAATATTTTTAAAAACTTCCATTGCTTTTTCCGTATTCAAAAAAGAAAAATCGTCATCTGAAAATTCAAATTTAGATGCTTCTTTACTATCACCTTGGGTATTGATTTGGAGCAAAGTGTGGTGGGCTTCGTGGTCGTCGCTGCACGGATAATGAGAATCTTGGGTAGCCACAATTGGAATGTCGTGTTTTTTTGCAAGTGCGATTAATGATTTGCGTACGTATTCATCGTTTTCTACATGCGGATGACATTGAATTTCTATAAAATAATTTTCTTTACCAAAAATTTCTTGATATTCTCTTATTATTTTTTCTGCTTTTGTTTCATCCCTGTTTGCAATTGCCTGTGAAAGTTCTCCACCCAAACATCCAGATAAACAGATTAGTCCATCAGAATATTTTTTTAGGATTTCTTTATCCATTCTAGGTTTGTAATAATATCCTTCAGTATTTGAAATTGTCACAAGTCTTATTAAGTTTTTGTAACCTTCAATGTTTTTCGCCAAAAGTGTAAGGTGATAACGTTTATTGTCTACGCCATATTCTTTGTCTAAACAAGACCTTTCAGCCATGTATGCTTCTACTCCGATAATTGGTTTTATTCCTTCTTTTTTGGCTAGTTTATAAAATTCAATAGCGCCATACATATTACCGTGGTCTGTAATAGCCATAGCGGGCATTTTAAATTTTTTGGCAAGTTCTATCAGGTCTTTTGTCTTGGAAAGGCCGTCCAATAGGGAATAATGGGAATGAGTATGTAGGTGTATAAATTTTGGTTTTGTCTCTTCCATTTTCAATATAATAGCACATTTTTTGTTTATTTTTGGTATAATATCTACATTAGAATTTAGAATCAAAAATCATAAAAATCAAAAATTTCTGAGCCTTCGCCCTCGGAGTCATAAGGACAGGGGACCCACGACTCTTAAAATTTTTATTTTAATGATTTTTGATAATTAAAATTATGAAAAAAATAAAAGTAGCTATAAATGGTTTTGGGAGAATAGGTAGAGCGTTTTTAAAAATTGCATGGGAACGGCCAGAAATTGAAATAGTGGCAGTAAATGATTTAGGTGATATTGCTAATATGGCATATTTACTTAAATACGATACCGTTTACGGAAAATGGGAGCATGATATAAAAGTTGAAGGGGATAATTTAGTTATAGACGGAAAGAAAGTAAAAGTTTTAGCCCTGAAAGACCCAGCATCACTTCCTTGGAAAGATTTAGAAATAGATGTAGCCGTAGAATCAACAGGACTGTTTACTTCATATGAAAAAGCGAATGCGCACATAGCAGCTGGAGCAAAAAAAGTTGTTATTACTGCGCCCACCAAAGAAGAGGCGGGCAAGCCAGAAAAAGTAGAAACAATATTACTTGGTGTGAATGAAAATAAATTTGGTACTTGTGATATTACTTCCAATGCTTCTTGTACTACAAATGCCGCTAGTCCATTAATTGCTATTTTAGATGAAGCACTTGGCATAGAAAAAGCGGTTTTAAATACTTCACATGGTTATACAGCTAGTCAATCAATTGTGGATGGTCCAGTTAAAAAACCTGCCTCGCCGAGTCAAGGCGGGGATTTTCGTGAAGGTCGCGCAGCTGCGCAAAATATTGTGCCTTCATCCACCGGCGCGGCCATTGCTGTGACAAAAGCGTTTACAAAATTAGAAGGACTTTTTGATGGTATTGCTATGAGAATTCCGGTAGTAGCGGGGTCAATCGTTGATATTACATTCATTTCCAAAAAAAATACCACTGCCGAAGAAGTTAATGAAATTCTTAAAAAAGCGGTGCAAGATAAAAGATGGGAAGGAATATTTACAGTTACAGAAGAAGAACTTGTTTCAAGTGATATTTTGGGAAGCAAATATGGTTGTATTGCTGACCTAAAAATGACTCGGGTAGTAGATGGTAATCTGGTAAAAGTTTTAGGTTGGTACGACAACGAAATGGGGTATACCTATACCTTAGTGGAGCATGTTATAAAGACAGGTTTAACTATAAAATAATATGAAAAAAATAATTATTATTTTTATAATTTTGATGATTGTACTATTTTTTTGGTTTGTCCCAATAGTAAAAGTTACTGTATATGGTGGTTGTGGTATGGTTTATGTTCCTGGTAAGTATAATGCAAATTGTCCTAGTTTTAGTCTTAATGTTTCTTTAAAAGATTTTTTACTTTCAAAATTTGTATATCGACCGTGGTACTAATATTAGATGAAAGATTTTTAAATTTATTTATCTAATTTGTTTTTCCATTAACCTAACATATATGTTATACTAAGAGAGTTGAAAATTGATTTTTTATGCCACATGTTTCTTCTAAAAAACTCAAAAAAGAAACCCTAAATAAACTTTATAGCGAATTTGGTAAAGCTCTTGAAAAATCGGCTCAAAAATCCGGGACTAAATTCTTTTTGGAAGATTTTTTGACTAGGACAGAAAAAATAATGTTGGCAAAGAGATTTGCGATTATCTATCTTTTATCTCAGGATGTTCCAGTTTCATATATTGTGGAATCTTTAGGGGTGAGTTATCCAACTCTTTCGAGAATGTCTTTAAAATATGACATTGGTAAATATTCGTCACTTTTAAAAACATTGGGAGAAAAAAACAGAACAAATATCTGGGAGATTTTAGAGAAAATTTTGAAAGCAGGTTTGCCACCACGTTATGGCAGGGGACGTTGGAAGTTTCTATATGATAAGAAATAAAAAACTGAATTACTTAACCTAATATATATGTTAGGTTAGTAGCATAAGAAAATTTAATTTTTTATACAATTTCCTATTTTATTTCTCCCTTAAAGACACATACGGCTGGGCCGGTGAGGTAGATGTTTTTGTATGAATTATTTTCCTTTTCAAATTCTACAATCAAATTGCCACCGGGCATTTTGATGTGGCACATATTTGATTTAATTTTATTTAAATACGAACAGGCGATAGCCACTGAAGTTGCTCCTGTACCGCAAGCAAAAACTTCATCTTCCACGCCTCGTTCATAAGTACGGACATTTACGATATCATCTTTTATTTCTACAAAATTTGTATTTACTCCATTTGGATTTGAGTCTGAGTTTCTTATTTTTCGTCCAGTTTCAAAAACAGGGAATTCTTTCAAGTTTTCCACAAACATAATATTATGCGGAGTAGTACCACAAATCACGAAAGGCAAATCATTTCGCGTGCCAATATTATTTATATCTTGCATTTTTAATTTAATTTGGTCATCTGCAAGTATTTCAGCTTTATGTTCTCCATCTACAGCAATGAAATTGATATTTTTCGGGTTCTCTATTATTTTCAAAACATTATATGCAAAATCTACAATGCAACGTCCTCCATTACCACACATTGAACCTATGCTTCCGTCATTGTTTACAAAGACCATTTTAAAATCATAATCTTCCTGTTCTTCTAGAAGAATAATGCCGTCTGCGCCGATACCAAAACGGCGATGACAAAGTAGCCTTATTTTTTCTGTATTTTTTATATCAAAATTTCCATCACGATTATCTATTATTATGAAGTCATTTCCAGCGCCGTGATATTTATAAAAGTTAGTCATAGTGCTATAATACTACTATGAAAATCTTTATTGGTACAGACCATGCGGGGTATGTATTAAAAGAAAAATTGATTTCCTCTCTTAAACTTCAAGGATATGAAGTGATAGACAAAGGTGCTTTTGAATACAATGAGAATGATGATTATCCAGATTTTGTTATTCCAGTTGCCAAAGAAGTTTCAAAAGATCCAGACAACGTTAAGGGAATTATTTTAGGAGCGACAGGAGAAGGTGAAGCAGTAACAGCAAATAGATTTCCTCACATAAGAGCAGTTGCTTATTATGGTCAGCCTGAATGTGTGGTAGACGATGAAGCAGACATTATATTAAGATCAAGAGAACATAATAATTCGAATATTCTTTCTCTCGGTGCTAGATATTTAACAGAAGAAGAAATGATGAGTGCCGTCAATTTGTGGCTCAATACTCCTTTTACCTATGATGAAAGGCATGTTCGTCGTTTAGCAAAAATAGACGAAATCAAAATAGAGTAAAATTACTTGTCCTGTTAAAAAATCATGGGACATAGGTAAAATACGGAATTATAAATATTTAATTTTTTAATAGGATGATAGAAATAATCCCAGCTATATTACCGAAAAATTATGAAGACCTAAAAAATAAAATAGCGCTTGTGCGTGGCGTTGCTCCTTTAGTACAAATAGATATTTGCGATGGAGTTTTTGTGCCATCCAAGACTTGGCCCTTTTCTACCGGTGGAGCTGATGATTTTAATTTTCATAGAATTTTGAACGAAGAAGAGGGGATGCCTTTTTGGGAAGATATCGATTTTGAACTGGACCTTTTGGTTGCCGATGCGGTGAAGAATTTTGATATTTACATTAAACTTGGGGCGAAGAGTATTATTTTTCATGTTGAAGCCATTGGTAATTTGGAAGAGTTTAAAAATTTTTTAGAAGGTATAGATATATATATAAGGGAAGTAATAAAAATAGGCATAGCTATAAATATTAAAACACCTTTAGAACAAATATTTCCTCTAATTAACAATGTTGATTTTGTGCAATGTATGGGAAACGATAAAATTGGATATCAGGGAGTTTTATTAGATGAACAAGTATATAAGAAAATTGAAATTTTAAGAGAAAAATATCCTGATTTACCGATTGCTGTTGATATTGGTGTTAATAGAGCGACAGCTCCTCTTTTAATAAAAGCAGGAGCGACGAAACTTATTATTGGCTCGGCCATTTTTAATACAGATGATATTGTTGGAACCATAGAAGAATTTAGAAATTTAGGCTGAAATATATGATTAAATTAATCATGTTTGATTTTGACGGAGTGATAGATAATAACTATGATTTAAGTTTTGGGTTATGTTGTAAAAAATTTTTGAATATAACTGTAGAAGAGCACAAAAAGCAATATGACGGCAATATTCATTTAGAAAGGGAAAAATTAAAAGAAAGAGATACTGGATTTGATCTATTGAGATGTTTGAGTGAAAGCAGAAAAGATAGAAAAATAGAAGAGGAAATTAAGAATACCTTAGCTAGCCTGGCAAAAGATTTCAAATTGGGAATAATTTCTTCTTGTTATGAATATGGCATAAAAGATTATTTAAAAAACAATCAAGTTGAGAATTTATTTTCTTTTGTTTATGGGTTAGAAACACATAAATTAAAAACCTATAAATTTAAAAAAATACTAGAAGAGTTTGATTTCAAAAAAGATGAATGTATTTTTATAACCGACACCCTAGGTGATATTTTAGAAGCCAACGAAGTGGGGATAGGCACTATTGCCGTAGATTTTGGTTATCATGAAAGAGAAAGATTGCAAAAAGGTAATCCACTAAAAATAATTTCTAGGTTTGAAGAGTTGATTGAAACTGTGAAAAATATAAATTAGTTGGTATAATCATTATAATGCTTTTGACTGAAGAAAAAATAAAAAAGTTAGAAAAAACTGCGAACCTCATTCGTCAGAGTATTATTGAAATGCTAGTGGAAGCAAAAAGCGGACATACAGCTGGACCGCTTGGCATGGCAGACATTTTTACCCTTTTTTATTTTCATATTTTAAAACACAATCCGAAAGATCCATTTTGGGAAGAACGCGACAGGCTAGTTCTCTCAAATGGGCATATTTGTCCAGTACTTTACGCTGCTATGGCGCACAGTGGATATTTTCCGATTGAAGAATTAAAAACTTTACGAAAACTTGGGACACGCCTTCAAGGTCATCCACATCGAGAATATTTACCATTTGTTGAAAATTCTTCAGGGCCGTTAGGCGAAGGACTTTCGCAGGCAATAGGTATGGCCTTGGCTGATAGGATGGATGAAAAAGACACAGGCAGATTTATTTATTGTTTTATGTCTGATGGAGAATTGGATGAAGGAAATTCTTGGGAAGCGATAATGCTGGCTGGCAAACACAAATTAAATAATTTAATCGCTGTTATAGATAGAAATAATATTCAGATAGATGGTTATACTGAACATATAATGCCACTTGAACCACTGGCGGATAAATGGCGAGCTTTTAATTGGCATGTGATAGAAGTGGGAGGACATGATTTTAAAACTTTGAACGAAGCAGTGGAAGAAGCCCAGAAAATATTTGAAAAACCGACTGTCATTATTGCTCATACCATTCCAGGGAAAGGAGTGAGTTTTATGGAAAGGGATTATAAATGGCACGGCAAACCGCCAACCAAAGAAGAAGGCGAAATGGCACTTAAAGAATTACAAAATGCTTAATCCAAAATTAAAATTAAATCCGAAAATTTTCAACCAAGACTGTGAACAAGCGCCAACACGAAAAGGTTTTGGACAAGGTTTACTTTTGGCCGGAGAAGCGGATAAAAATGTTGTGGCTCTTTGTGCAGACTTAACAGAGTCAACACAAATGAATTTATTTGCTGAAAAATTTCCGAAAAGATTTATAGAAATGGGAGTAGCTGAGCAAAATCTGGTGACAGTCTCCTCGGGTATGGCTGCCATGGGCAAAATTCCTTTTTGTTCTTCTTATGCGATGTTTTCTCCGGGACGTAATTGGGAACAAATAAGAACAACCATTGCCTATAATGATAAACCTGTAAAAATAGTGGGTTCGCATACTGGCATTTCAGTGGGTGCTGATGGAGGAACGCATCAGGCGCTTGAAGATATTGCTTTAATGAGAGTAATGCCAAACATAGACGTTATTTCACCTTGTGATGCTATCGAAGCAAAAAAAGCAACTCTCGCGTTAGCTAAAACTGGCAAACCAGCGTATTTGCGTTTAGCTCGGGAGAAAACTCCAATTATAACTACCGAAGAAACTCCTTTTGAAATAGGCAAAACACAAATTTATTGGGTACCGGATGTTGGGATTGCTCAAGTGGGAATTATAGTTACTGGCAGTTTGACATATCGCGCAATGTTGGCAGCTAGAGAATTAGAAGCCAAAGGAATAAAAACCAAAGTGATGAATTTATCTTCCATTGTGCCGATAGATGTGGAAGCCATCGTATCTCTAGCCAAAGAAAGTAAAGCAATCGTGACCGTAGAGGAGCATCAAGTAAAGGGAGGGATGGGTTCAGCTGTGGCTGAAGTTTTGGTCCAAAATTATCCCGCGCCTATGGAATTTATCGGGGTACAAAATAGTTTCGGTCAGTCAGGCACGCCGGATGAATTGATAAAACATTATAAAATGGATGTACCAGATATTGTGCTTGCGGTAGAAAAAGTATTGAAAAGAAAAACATAATTAGTTTTTACTTATTTCAAATTTATCTAAAGAATTAGTTAATTTTGTGAAATATTTTTCAAGTTCATTAAGTGATTTTTTTAAAGCAAAAACATCTTCTCCTTCTTGTTCTTTCTCTGTAATTAGCTTTGATAATTCTTGCTGTACTACATAGAAAGCTCTTATTTCATCTACGTTTTCACTTTCTAAACTTGTTACATTTGATCTTGTATCTTTTCTTTCTATCATATTTTTAATTTACCCACACACTTAATTTAAGTGTGTGGGTTTATTTTTTTAACCTTATAATTTTCTGGTGCGACCTTTAAATATTCTTCTAAT
>ERZ1292633.2616-Hain-H41-02um-R1-2616-length-18212-cov-5_pt1 | contig 18212 bp, 14 predicted proteins | sample MGYA00564406_ERZ1292633 | MGnify/ENA primary metagenome ERZ1292633 (study PRJEB36523, sample SAMEA6512639) | groundwater metagenome | collected 2019-01-08 | study: AquaDiva: Metagenomics assemblies of 32 groundwater samples | reverse complement strand
TTTCTTTTTTAGTATTAGAAAGATTTTGCATAAAATCATCTGATTTTGTATTTTTTATTGGAGAAGACTTAAAAAACTTTCCAAACACTTATAATACTCCTAATTTAGGTATAATTTTTTTAATCATAGTCGTATTTAATGTTTATATAGTATCTCAATTTAAATATAATTGTCTGCTAACTAGCTCACATTAAATTATTTCCTCTTGTCAAAAATAATGTGATGAGAAACGCCAATTTTTAGGAACGTTTTAAAAACGTTCCTTATAGAATACATTTCTTTTTAGTAAGGAATGATTTAAAATCATTCCCACAAGTAACTTTTAACCTATATAATCTTTTTCTTTTTATAGATAAATTATTTTGTCACATAAAAATGGACAAAAGGAATTATTTTATTAGCTTTATTTTTTTATATTACTTTTTAATTGAGTATTAACAACTTTCATTTGTTTTAATGCTTCATTTTTCTGTTTATCTATTTCATTTACAGTTTTAGTAACATTAGTATTAATATCTTTTGATACATTATCAACTTGTTTTGCAACATCTAAAGTTTGATCTAAAATAGTTGGTAATTGTTCAATAACACCCAAAACATTTTTTGTATCTTTATCATCTTTTGGTAATTCAACTTTACCTGCACCTAAATTATTTACAGTAACAGAAAAATTTAGTTTAAAATGATCTTCTTTTTCATCACCAGATAAAAGGTTTTTATTAGGTTCTATTTTAAAATCAGCTGTTCCACCTGTTTGAATTTTTAAATATTCTTCCAAATCAAAAATAATAGTTTTTCCATCTAATAATTGAACAGTTCCTGTACTTTTTTGATAATTATCATAAGAATCCAATTTATTATCTTTTAAAGCTCTTTCTAATTTTCTTTTCTTTTCTTTTTCTCCAGTATCTTTTGGAAGTTCTGAAACAAATTTTTGTTCAAAAGTAGATTTTACATTTTCATAGTCTTTTTTACTATTTTTAGGATTATTATCCAATGTTTCTATAAAATCTAAATATGGAGTTCTATTTCCTTCAATTTGTTTATTAAGATTAAATTTAATCAATCCTCCTAAAGTGCTTCCTTTACCATTTAAATCAACACTAAGAAGATTAGCTATGTTACTTTTATCTAAGTGCATTTTAACTACATTTTTTGGTGGTTCACCTTTTTTTGCTATATTTTCGATAGTTATTTTCGATTCCATATTATAGTTCAAATTAATTCCAGCAATTTTTGTTCCTGTTCTCATTCCTATTTTACTATCATCACCAACACCTGTTTTTTTGGTATTGATATTTACTTCTCTTCCTTGCATGTTGAAAGATATTTTATTTTTTTCTTTGTCTAACTTATAATCTTTTGGTATCACACCAACATTACTAAGAGCAGAAAGAACCATATCTTCTATGTTGTCTGTTGTACCAGCCATTACACCGTTAGAGATACTTAATTGATTTGTTTCAGTATCAGCAGTTAATTTTCCAGAAATATCTACATTTTTTAAATTAATATCAGTTTTATTTGAAGGATCAACAAGTATTTTTGTTCCTATTTGACCATTTAAATCTGAATCTAAGGATAATTTTTTCTTTTTTGGATCATAAATAATACTAAAATTATTTAAATCTGCTCTCATGTTTAATGTAGAAAAAGTTTCTAATTGTTGTTTGATATTTTTTATGTCGTTAGGTAAATTTGAAGCACTATTAACAGAATTTACTTTTGTAATATCATCTAAAATATTTATAATATCATCTTTTGTACTACCAATTTTTAGACTTCCGTTTTCACTTTTTGGAGTAAGACTTATTTTTCCATCAGGAAGCTCTTTTACTTTTAAAGAAGAACCTAAATAAAGTCCATCTGTAGTATTTCCTAAACTAATATCCAAAGAACCATCATTAGATGTGTTTGCAGACATTATATTGTTAACTGAAACACCATTAACTTTTCCTTTTATTTCTGCTTTTAGATCATGAAATTTAAGTTTATCTTGTTCAAAATCTACAGCTCCTTGAACACTAAGATTTGATACTTCAGAAACATATTTTTGCTCTTTTCCTTCATTATCTTTATAGGTTTTTGTTAATTTTCCAGATATTTCTAAATTAGGATTTTTTTCATTTAAACCTTCAAATTTAAGTGTTTTAGTGTCAGAATCTTTAGCATAAATTATTTTACCTTTTACTTTTGCATCTTCGATAAGATAATCATCAATAAGACCTTTTTTAACTTCTGCATTATTTATAGCTAAACTAAAACCATTTGTTTTTTTATCAGATACTAATGATAAATTACCTTTTACTTCAAAATCTAGATTAGTTTCATTTTTTGTATGTTTATTTACTTGAGTTCCTTTAAATTTTAAAAACTCATTAGGATTTGTAGCATCTAAAGAAATATTTTGAGCATCAAAATTTACTTTACCATCAAAAACAGCATTTTTAAGTTTAAAATCACCTATTTCAAAGTTTTCAAACTCATTTTTTGCAGATAAAGAATAACTCATTTTACCAACTTCATTTTTAGCTTCAAAATCAATAGAGCCTTTACCTTTTATATCAACATGAGTAGCATGTTTTTTTACATCAATAAAATCGCCTTTAAAAACTAAATCTTTATTATCTAAAGAATCTATAGATATTGAATTTTTTCCATTTGAAGGATCAACAGATATTTTTGCACCATTTAATTCAGCATCTTTTAGTTCAAATTCACCAAGTTTTAAGCTTTCTACTTTTGCTGATGGTGTTAATGTAAATTTACCTGTTGTTTTATCAACTTGTAATGTTATTTCTGCATCACCCTTAAAAGAAAAATCTTTTCCTTGAATTTTTCCTTTAATATCTAAGTTTTTACCAGTTTCTGCTTTTAGTGTTACAGAATTATTTACAGGATCAAAAGTTATTTTTGCATTTATATTTTCAAAATCTTGAAGATCAATATTACCTGTTTTTAGTCTATCCAAATCTCCTTTTAAAGAAAAATAAGTTTTTTCTCCATCTTTATCAATTTTTACTTTGCCATGTACTTTTAGATCAGATTCTAAAATAAAATCTTCACCTTTTATTTTACCAGCTACTTTAAACTCGCTTTTACCACCACTACCTGCTTTTATATCAGCAGAGGTTATATTTCCACTTTTATCAATATCTATTTTTCCATAACCAGAAACATTTTTTATATTTAAATTGATATTTTCTTTTTCATTAACAATGTTTCCAGATAATTTAACAGCAGCTTCTGTTGTAGAAGAAAAAGATAAGCCTTCTTTTTCTGTATAAGCTACTAATCCATCTGCTTTTATATTTTTTACAGAAAAATCATCATATTTACCACTACTAACATCAAGATGACCATTTATAAGGACTTTTGTTTTTTGAGTCTTTTTATCAGCAGATTCTACATGATCATAAGATAATTTTCCAGAAAAAGCTGCACTACCTACTGCTATAAGTCGTTCATTTCCATTATAAACATTAAAACCTGATAAAGAAACTTTTGTATCTGCCTGTAATGCAGTATTTTTACCATCTTGAACTACTTTTATCTCACCATTAGCATTAGCTTTTTTTAAATTTATTTTTGTATTTGTATTAGGAATATAAACACTTACATCATTTGCTTTTATACTTACATTTGCATCTAAATTAACTTTACTAAGGTCTGACATGTTAACATCTGAGTGTAATTTTGCATCTGCTGTAAAAGAACCAGAAATCTCTGCTTTATTTGGGTTCATTCCCATTTCTTCTAATTTTTTAGAAAAATCCTTTTTCTCATCTTTTGTTACATCCAATTGCAAATGAGCTTTTGAATCAACAGATGCAGTTGTATTATTAAGATTTGCCGAAACATCAACAGAAAGACCATCTGGCATACCTTCTTGTTTTGCAAGTGTTTTTGCTTTTCCATCAGAACTAGCAATTAATTGAGAATTATCAAAAACAATATTTAATTTTTGTCCATCAGAAGTAAATTTTATATTAGGGTCAAATTTGTTTATATTTGCATTAGGAAAACCTTTTAAATTCATTTGTTTAGAAATATCATATTCTAACTTAATTTTACCGTTTACAAAATCATTTACAAGTTTTTTATCTTTTATTTCTTGTGCTGCATAACTAGGTGTTCCCCAATTTTTTATATTCTCTTTTACAGCTTTTAATTCTTTGGGTACAATAAAACCACCTTTTTCCATACTTTCTGCAACACTTAAAATAGAACCTGCAATAGCTTTATGTGCGTCTGTTTCCCATGTACCAGTTTTTTTAGTTACAAAATCAGGAACTAATGTACCTTGTGCTTTTAGATTTGGAAAAACATTTGCATTTCCATTTGTTATATTTGGCGATAATTGATGTTTATTATCAGCATTTTTTTCCATAGTTGGATTAACAGAAGTACCAACTTTTATATTTGGTAAAGTAAGAGGTGTAGAAATTTCTGCATTTACACCAGCTTTTGCTGATATTTTATCTATATCTTTCATAGAAACAGAGCCATTTGCTGAAACTGATGCTAAATAAGGAACACCTACTTTTGCTTGTACAGCTAAACCATCATTAAGATTGAGATTTGCATTTAAAATACCTAATGAACTTATTGATAAACTACCATTTGCTTCTGGTTTTATTCTTAATGCAGTTAATTCGCCTATTCTCTCACTAACCATTTCATAGTTTAATTTTACTTCAAATTCTTTTGCTTTTTCATCATAATTTACATTTACTCTTGTTCCTTTTGGTAAATCTAATTTATTAAGAGTTTCTTCTAGTTTAGATTTTATATCTACAGAAACAGTTCCATTTAATGTTCCTTGCCAATCTTGTAAACCGCTAGTATTTTGAATACCATTAATATCAATCATTCTTAACTGCATATCTGCATCAACAACTGTATAATCAGCTTTAGGAACTTGAATTCCAGCTTGTCCTGCAATTTCTAATGTTTTATTATCATCTGTTACAATAAAACCTTTATCAGATTTTACATTAGATAAAAAATCTTTATTAAATCTAGAATGGTTATTTGTAAAATCAGTAGCTCTTATTTTTCCATCTCCGTCTGATTCTTTGTATTCTTTTGTATTTTCTTTTCTTTCTACATCATAAACAACATAAAGATTATCAGAGTTTTTTAATATCAATTCTGAACCATTTCTATTTTTAGAAAATTTTTCTGCATCTTCTACAAAACTAAAAACGTTCAAAGGTTTGCCAACGGCTATATCATTTACTCTATCAGAATCATCAGAAAAAAAGTTAAAAACAGTATTATCTACAGGGTTTAAAGTGTATCCATCGGTATCATGTTCTCCAAATTTTTTATCATTTAGAGTATTTACTTTTACTTCTCTAAAAAAAATATCTCCAGAATCGTTTCCATTTGCTTTTAAATCGCCCTTAAATTTTACTCCAGATTCTACAGAAGCTTTTAGATTTTTCATCATTTTTACAGCTTCTTTTGGATTTCCAGATAAATCTATGTATTGATCAGATATTTTTACAGTCCAGTTTTTTATTTCACCAGAATTTTTTTCTACACTAGATATAAAATTATTTATTGATTGTAAGTCTTCATCTTTGCTTAATAGTGTAAGATCAACAGTTTTTTCTGCTTTAGGTTCATTATTTGTTTTACCTATTTTAAAATCATTATTTAATGATATATTTTGAGGTCTGATACCACTCACAAAAATAAAACCTTTCTTTTATTATAGATACATTTTATATATAGTAAAAATATTATTTTTTTTGCTTATTTATAGTAAATTATTAATAAGATCTTGTTTTTAGGATACTTAGTAAAAAGTGATAAGTGATGAGTAAGAAGATATTTTATCTTATCTGATTACTTTTCACTTTTCACTCATCACTAAGTATAACTATTTTAATTTTTTAACACTTTTAAAGCACTTTCTAAATCTGATAAAGCAGTAAGATATTCAGTACTATGGGTATAAATTCTACCATTTACATCATAAGTTCTCTTAAGACCATTAACATTTATCGCAAAATTTTTAATTACTCTACATTCACCAGTTATGTTTCCACTAGAAGAAACGAATTTATCTTTTTCTGCTAAAGATGCAATATTTAAATTTTTTACAATTTCATTAATATATTTTATTTCTATCGTACTAAGTTTTCTTGAAACAATAGGATTTACAGAAAAACCATCTGTTGCAGCTGAATTTGCATAAGAAAAATAACCATCAGTTGTAATTTCATAATTGGTTGTATCACCTAATCCACATTCACTATTAGAGGTAACTTTAATAGGTAAAGCATAGTAATAAACTGTGCTTACAGGTGTTGGAGTCGGAGTTGGTGTTGGGCTTGGGGTTGGGATAGAAGTTGTTAACCTTTTTAAATAAGAACTAATAGAATTTAAAGCACTTATATAATCTTGTGTATGAGTAACATTTCTATTATTTAAAGAAAAATTTGTATTTTTTCCATCAACAATAAAAGAAAAAGTATTAAGATTTTTACAATCTGTAGTTTGAATCGAATCTGATGAGTCTTGAATATCTTTTTTAGCCAAATTTGCTATGTCTAATTTTTTTAAAAGATTTTTAAAATCTGTTATTTCCTGAATAGGTAGAGTTTTGTACTCTATTTTACCTGTAGAAGTATTTTTATAATTAAAACTACCACTTTCATAAATTTCATAAAGAGATGGTTGAATACTACTAATACACTCATTTGCTGGGTTAACTTTTAATGGTAAGCCATAATAGTGAGTAGAATAAACAGCATCAGGTTTTTTATCTTTTAAATCACTTAATTTAGTTTCTAATTTGTTTAATGCAGTTTGATATTCATAACTATGAGTAAAAACTTTTCCATTAAAATCAAAGGCTATATTTTTATTATTTACTAATAAAGAAATTTCTTTTACTTCTCTACAATCTGTAGTTTGAGGAGTTGATGAACTATTTTTAACATCTTTTTCAGCTAGTTGTGCAATATCTAAATTTAAAAGAAGGTCTTTTACTTCACTTAATTCTTGAGTTGAAAGTATTCTACTTAAATTTTCAGTATTAGATGTATTGTTTGGATCAGCATAATAAAACTTACCATCTTGGTTAATTTGGTAAGCCGTTTTTGATGTTACTCCTAAACTACATTCATTATAACTATTTAATCTTAAAGGAAAATCATAAGTATATTTACTTGTTGAAGGTGTTTGATTTTTCTTTAATTGCTCTAAATAGTTTTTTATACTATTTAAATACTCAAGATAATCTGAGCTATGAATAATATTTCTGCCATTCAAATCAAAAGATTTATCTTTACCATCAATAGTAAAATTATAATTTTCTATGGTTCTACATTCATCTGTTTGCGGTGTTCCGGAAGGCTCTAAGGTTGATTTATTAGCAAGAGAAATAATATCATTTTTTTTGAGTAATTGATTTAAACCAATAATTTCATTTGAGGTTAGTTGTCTAGTAACTAAATTACCTAATTGATTATCGCCAGATACAGGAGTATCAACAAAAGAAAAAGTTCCATCTTCTTTTATTTCATAAGCTAATTTTCCTTTTTGAGTGGTACATTCGAGATTCAACATAACTTTTAATGGTAAATACACTTTATTGTTTTGAATATTACTATCACTTGGAAGTATATTAGAAGGAGTATTATTTGGTATGGGATTATTAGATCTTGGACAAGCTGATATAACAAGAAATATACTACAAAAAATTGAGCTTAAATATTTATTCATTTTTTTCCATTTGTTTACTTAAATATGATTAAAAACCATTTGTTTACTTAAAATATAATAAGGTTTTTTTTCTATTTTTACAAGACTAATCTTTGTTTAATTTGTTTTTATATTGACAAAAAATAAATATTCTTGTACAATATCTACCTAGTATTCCGTCATAGCTCAGTGGCAGAGCAATCGGCTGTTAACCGATCGGTCGGTGGTTCGACCCCACCTGACGGAGTTTAAATAAGCCATCTTAATTGATGGCTTTAATAGTTTTATCTACTTTTTACAAAATGGAAATTTATGAAAAAAAAATTGTTTTTTACACTCTCTATACTTTTTTTTCTTTTTTCATCCCAAGTATATTCAGACGAGTCTCCTTATGTTGATTTTTATACATCAAAAAATTATCTTTCTCATATAAATAAAGGGTATATGTTTTTAGATATGAAAAATTACCCATTAGCATTAAAAGAATTTAATACAGCACAATATTTAGATCCTAAAATTGCATCATCTTATGAATGTTTAGGAAATGTATATGAAATAACTAAAAATCCAAAAGAAGCAATGGAAAACTATCAAAAATCATTGGATTTATTATCACCAAAACATTCTTTGGATATTTTAAAAAAAATAAAAAAAGCACGAGAAACAGATGATACAAAAGTAGCTCTATCTCTTTATAAGTATATTCTTTCAATAAGACCAGAAGCAGGGCTTCAAATAATGTTTGGTGATAAAAGTATTAATGAGCGTAATTATGAAAAAGCATTGGTTTATTATAAAAGAGCTTATGAATTACAAGAGAATCCCGATAAGTATTTAAAAATAGTTCAAGTTAAAGATTCTAACAAAGAATACGAAAGATATATAGTAAGAAAATATTTAAAAAATAATTTAAAATATCCAACAGCTCATTATAAAGCTGGTTTAATTTATTTTGGTAATGCTCAATACTTTAACGCATCACAAGAGTTTAAAAAAACTGTAGAACAAAATAATATTCCAGAAATTGAAAATGATTATATATATTATTTAGCAATGAGTTATTATAAATATGCAATAAATTCTAAAAAAAATACTACAAATACTAGTGAATATCTTGATAATTCAATTGAATTATTTAAAAAACATCTTAAAAATACTCCTAATGATAAAAAAGCAAAATTTAGTTTAGCCGAAAGCTATTTTTATAAAGATATTTCAAAAATGTCATTTTATGATAAAGAAATTTTTGACGCGGAAAAAGAATTTTCTAAAGTTATTTCATTACCAGAAAAAGATCCAGAATATATTGATCTTAAAAAAATATTAGATTCTTTATTAGAAAAAAAATATGCTCAAAATATGTTTGATAAATCATTAGATATTTTATTAGAAATAAAAGCTTCAAATAATCCAGATCCTGGTGTTTACTATAGTATTGGAAATGTCTATTTTAAAAAAGGATTTGGTTTCCAAAAAGGTTTTTATGAAAAAAGAAAATATATGGATGCTCAAAAAACTAGTGCTAGAGATAGTGCATGGAATTTTTATCAAAAATCTATAAATGAATATAGAACATATATACAAAAAAATAAAAAAAATGATTCTATTGTTTATTATGATCTAGGTCTTGTTTATTATAATGCTTCTAAACTTGAACCAAATCCATCTTATTTACCAATAACGTCAGAAACAAAATCTAGTTATCAACAACTAGTAGTAAGATTTTATAAAAGAGATATGATAAACAGAGCCATTGATAATTTTAATGTTTATCTAAGAAATAACTCTTTAAAACAAAATGAAGTTTTAAGAATTATTAGTGAGCTTAAACAAGAATATAATAAAAAAATTTAGAAATTAAGCTTTTCTTTGTTGTTAATACAAACAAGATTATTTATATTTCTAATTTACTTAAATTGATGAGCTTTTCACCTGTTAATCTATATGTGAACCATTCTTCAAGATGATATGCACCTAAGGATTCATAAAAATCAATTGCTGGTTTATTCCAATCTAATACTTGCCATTGAAATCTTCCACAATTTTTTTCTACTGCAATTTTAGCTAATTCAACTAATAGTTTTTTACCAATACCATTTTTTCTAAATTCTGGAATTACAAAAAGATCTTCTAAAAATAAAGTTGTTTTTCCTAACCAAGTAGAGTAATTATAAAAATAAAAAGCAAATCCAGCAGGTTTATTATCTAGTTCTGCAATTAAAACATAGAAATAAGGATTTTCTCCAAAACCATCTCTTAAAATATCATCGTAAGTAGCAACCGCAGACTCGGGTTCTTTTTCATAAATAGCTAATTCTTTTATAAAAAAAAGTATTAAATCAATATCTTCTTTTTTTGCTTTTCTTATATTTATCATTTTTTTTAATTTTTATTTGAAATAATAGTTATTAAGCCATTTAAAGATTCATTTAAAACTATTTTCATATTACATTTAGATAAAATATCTATTATATCATTAGCCTTAATTCTAATTTTGTTATAAGAACTAATTTTTTGTTCCCAAACATCTTCTTTTTTGGTATAAAAAATATCTGTTACAGTAACTTTTTCTTTATCATATTCTAAAAAACAAGTAAGAATATTATTTTCATCAGATTTTACATGAATAAATCTATTTATATCTTTTAATTCATAGCTGTAATCTCTAAAACTCAATACAAAAATTCCATTTTTATCTAGTAAAAAACAACTATCTTGAATAAAAAGATTTACTTCATCTAGAGTTTCTAAATGAGTTAATGTGTCACCACAACAAATAATGACTTCTGGTAAGTAGTTATTATAATTTTTGATATTTCTTATATCATCATTAAAAATTTCAATGTTTCTCTTTTCAGACCTATTTTTTAGTTCGTCAAGAAGTTGTGCATTAAAATCTATTGCCTTAACATGAAAGCCAAGATTTTCTAAAGAAATAGAATGTAACCCGTGACCACATCCTAAATCAAAAGCTATTTTTGAGGATTGAGGGATTAAATTATTTTTTTCATAAAAATCTTGTTGTTTTTTTTGATTTAGATTAAAATCACCAACCATCCAAGAATAAAAATTTCCTAAATGATTGTCATAATGTTTTTTTACATTCATATTATTTTTTATAATTTCAAGAAATAGTACTAAAAAAATACTATTCCTCAAAAATTACAGATTTAAATTACATTTTTGCACTAATAAAATCAACTAAGTCAACAACTCTTGTAGAATAACCCCATTCATTATCATACCAAGAAACAACTTTAACAAATCTTTTGTCTAAAACTGTAGTAAGTTCAGCATCAACGATTGAAGAAAAAGGATTTCCGATATAATCTGTAGAAACTAAAGGTTCATCACTTACATCTAAAACACCTTTCATTTTTCCTTGAGATGCTTCTTTCATTGCATTATTAATTTCTTCTACAGTTACATCTGTTCCTAAATTAGCAACAAAATCAACAATAGAAACATCAGGAGTAGGAACTCTTAATGCAAAACCAGTTATTTTATTTTTCATTTCTGGCATAACTAAAGCAACAGCTTTAGCTGCACCTGTTTTTGTTGGTATTATTGACATAGCAGCAGCTCTTGCTCTTCTTAAATCTTCGTGTGGTAAATCAAGTATTTTTTGATCATTTGTATAAGAATGAACTGTTGTCATAAGACCATTAAGAACAGTAAATTTATCATGTAATACCTTTACTATAGGAGCTAAACAGTTTGTTGTACATGATGCATTTGAAATTATATTATGTTTTTCATGATCATAAAGTTCATTGTTAACACCTAAAACTAATGTTATATCTTCATTTTTTGCTGGAGCAGAAATTATTACTTTTTTAGCACCTGCATCTATGTGAGCTTTTGCTTTATTAGCATCTGTAAAAAAGCCTGTACATTCTACAACAATATCAACTCCTAAATCACCCCAAGGTAATTTTGCAGGATCTCTTTCAGCAAAAATTTTTATATTTTTTCCATTAACAACAAAAGAATTCTCACTAACTTCTACTGTTCCATCAAATTTTCCATGAATAGAATCATATTTTAAAAGATGTGCAAGTGTATGAGGATCTGTAAGATCATTAACAGCAACTATTTCAATATTCTCTCTTTTAGCAGCTTGTCTAAGAACTTGACGACCAATTCTACCAAAACCATTAATTGCAACTTTTACCATAAAAGTTAACCTCCTTTATACTAAAATTCATTTTTTATTTCTTCTTGAATAATAACATATAGCTTTCTTAATCGGTGATTTATTCCTGATTTTGTTAAAAATTTATTTTCAGTTTCATACGTTTTATTGTACCTTTCTATCTCTTCATCATTAAATTCACTTTTTGTAACATCATTATTATATATTTCACACAATTCTCTAAGATTATGTTCAGGGTAATTTAACCTTAATAAAGCAACTTCTTTTAGTTCATTACTCAAATCATTGAATATTCCATTTTTAATTGCCCATTCTATAGCTTTTATGTACTTAACTGATGAGTTTATTGTTTTTTCTATATTTGCAGATTCATAATTAACCTGCCTTGTTATTTTATTTTTGAAGTCTTTTTCAATTTTTGTATTTTCAAAATCCAGTACTTGTTTATTTGCTCCGATAAGACCTAAAAAATGGGTAACTTCTTCACTTTTTTTTATATATAAAACATAAAAAGGGACTTCAGAATCTGCGTTTTTTATATAACATTTTGGTGAAAGTGATTCAGCTTCAAGAATATCTTTTACAATTTCAATATTATTTTTAGCATAAGATAAAATTTCTAAATGATAACCTTTTTCTGGATTACTAACATAACCACCACAAATAAAAGCTGTTTTTAAAAAATTTATTTTACAGCACTTATTTAAACATATTTCATTATCTATATTATTTTTAAACGAAAAAAATATCATAGATTTTTTTTCATGTACTATTTGAGCTTTTTCGTATTCTATGTTTAGCATTTCTAAACAATATTCAAAAACATTATTTAAAATTTTTTCTTCAAATTTTATCTCATTAGTATTTTTATAATTAAATTTAGAATCTCTAAAATTTAGGATACCTAAGAATATATTTTTTATGCAACATTCTTTTTTTATCTTTTTTAGATTTTCGTTAGAAAAAATATTTTCTTTTATTTCAAATGAGTATGTGTTGTTCATAGTTAAAAATAATAATTCATCAAATACAATTTTTCAATCTTTTTTATAAAGTTTTTAATAAATTTTCTCTTTTATTAAGAAAGTTTTTACCTAGAGATAACTATAATATAATTGTAATTGCATTTGTTTTTATTGTATGATTGTATAAAAAATTAGTTTTTTGTATTATCAGATAAAAAATAAATTTGGAGATTTTATGTCAGGAATAAATAGTTTACAATCTACTTCTCAAAATTATGAGAAACCATTAGAACAAAAAACTAATGATACAACTGAAGTTGTAGAAGTAAAAGAACAAGCTCAGACCTTAAGTACAAACGATAATTTGCAAACATACAAAGTTAAAAAAGGTGATACATTATGGGGTATTTCTAAGGATAAATTAGGAAATCCTCAAAAATGGACAAATGTTTTTGATTTAAATAAAGAGCAAATAAAAGATCCTAATTTAATATATCCAGATCAAGTTTTGAAACTTCCTATAAAGGCTGCTGAAGCAGAAAAACCTGTTGAACCAGTAAAACCAGTTGTTCAAGAAGATCCAAAACCTGTTGACGATAAACCTGCTGTTGATCCAGTGAAACCTATTGTTCAAGAAGATCCAAAACCTATTGATAATAAACCCGCTGTTGATCCAGTAAAACCTATTATTCAAGAAGATCCTAAACCTGTTGATAATAAACCAAGTATTGAACCAGTAAAAAATAAACAATATTCGCTTATAAAAGTAGCTGGTGGAGCTGGTTTAGTTGGAACAGCCGTTACAGCAGGAACTTTTGTTGCTATTACTTCAAGACTAGCAGCTCCCGCTGCAAATTTAGGTGGTTATGCTACTGCTCAAATCGTAGCAAAAAATTTAACTAAAGTTGGAATAAGTTTAGGTGGCCCAATTCAAGTTTCTAAAATGGTTAAAGCTGTTGGTGGGCCTAAAGTAGCTGGAGCAATAGTTGCTGTTGGAGTTGGTGTTACAGTAGCAGGAATAGTTGCAGGTGCTTATCATTTACATAATAAATCTCAAAATTCTGCTACCAAAGAAGAACCAAAACCTGTTGATAATAAATCAGCTGTTGATCCTGTAAAACCAATTGCTAATTCAAATACTTCTGTTAGTACTGAAAAGCCTAATGTATCAGAAGAAAATAAACAAGTTTCTATTCTAAAAGTAGCTGGTAGAGCTGGTTTAGTTGGAACAGCGGTTACAGCAGGTAGTCTTATTGTTACAACTTCAAAATTAGCAGCTCCTGTTGCAAATTTAGGTGGTTATGCTACTGCTCAAATCGTAGCAAAAAATTTAACTAAAGTTGGAATAAGTTTAGGTGGCCCAATTCAAGTATCTAAAATGGTTAATGCAGTTGGTGGACCTAAAGTTGCAGGAACTATTGTTGCTGTTGGAGTTGGTGTTACATTAGCTGGAATAGCGGCTGGTAGTTACCACTTATATAATAAATCTCAAAATAAATAATAGATAAGTCCTAATAAAAAAAAGAACGATTAATTTCGTTCTTTTTTTTATTATTATAATCAGCTAATTTTTCTTTTAACAAAATCTAAAATTTTTTGAGAAAATTGTACAGCTTCTTTTGCTTCTAAATATTCTGGTTCAAAATCTAAAGACAAACCAGGGTACTTCATATAGTTTTCTTCCTTCTTCTTTTATTTTATAAAAAAGAGTAGCTTTATCAGAAGAAGAAATTTCAAATTCATTTTTTGTTGAAACAATTAAATCTTTAGGTATTCTAAGGCTTCTCAATGATTTTAAACCTTTTACAATTCTTTTATGTGGTTTATCTAAAGAATCTTTAATTATAACCAATATATCAAGATCACTATCTTCATTAGGTTTTCCCCAAGCATAAGAACCAAATAGATAAATACCTAAAGGAGAATAAACTTCTACTAATTTTTTTACAACAGCATCAATCGTATCTTTATTAATCATAATCTATATTATAAACAGTATAATTCTTTCTATTTTATATTATATCATTAAAGTTTTTAAATACTTTAATCTTAAAACAATAAAAAAACAGCCTAGTTTTTTTATTAGACTGTTTTTGTTTATAACGTTTCTAAACTATTTTTTCAAATGTGTTTTAGTATTATTTACTAACATATTTATAGAAATTCCATTAAAGTTTTTATTGATAGAATTTTTGTATGGATCTACAGGTGTCATAAGAATATATTTTAACTCAGGAGATAAAAATTCATCATAAGTTAATTTTCCATCTTTATCAGCATCATAAGAAAGGAAATCTTTCTTAACTTCTTCCATTGTAACTTTTTTACCTGAATCATTAGCTTCTTGTTGAGCTATTTCAACAACCATATCTAATTCTGAACCAGAATCAATAAATTTATTTCTACTTTGATCTAACATAGCAAACATAGATTTAAGACTCTCATTTGCATTAGCTGTATCTGTAGCTAAAAATTCATCATAAGAAACAGAATTATCTTTGCTTTTATCATAAGAGATAAACATTTTTTTCATAACATCTTCGTGTTCTGATTCTAAACCTTTAAATTCATCAAAAGCTAGTTTTTTATCTTTATTTTTATCAGAAAAAGTAAATCTTCTATCAACAAGCTTTTTTATTAAGTCTTTTGAATCACTTTTAGCAGCAGCAAAGGTTTGTACTTCTTCTTGTAATGCTAAATTTGTCATATCTGAATTGTTATTACAAGCAGTCATAGACATTAAGAAAAAAGAAACTGAAACTAAACTAATAAATTTTTTCAATTTGGACACCTTAAATTAAATATTAATATATCTTAATTATATCATAATCATTTTTTTATTCAACTAAAATGAATTTGAAAAGTGAATAAAATTTTTATAGATAAACAACAAAAAACAACTTGACAAAATAAAGTATTATAAATAAAAAATTATAGGCTATGATTAGCCTAAGCTTATATTTGAATCTAAAAAAAGTAATGTGGTACTAAAGTACTAAGATTTCCTATTACAGGTGTATCATCTTCTCTTATACATATTCCTGCTGCTTCATCTCCAATAATCCAAGAACAAACTTGAGCATATTTTTTGTCAAAAATTGGTAATATTTTTGCTTCTTGATATATATAACCAGTTGAATCATATAAACTATTAAATTCTGTTTCAAATTTTAAATTATTACTATTTATAGAAATATTACTACCTTCTCTTCCATAAATAGGTTTTTTAACATATTCTTTTTCAATTTCAGAAAAAGATGCTTCTAGTAAATAAGTATTATTAGGATATAATTCCCATAATAAAACTAACATTGCTTTATTTGATAAAATAGTTTTCCATAAAGGTTCTATTAGCTTACACGGTGGATTTATTAAAATATTACCAAATTCTTCATTCATCATCCATTCATAAGGATATAATTTAAATAAATGTTTTATTTCTTGGTATTGCTGATCAATAAGAATTACGCCATCAGAGCCTATTTCATTTATAGGCACATATTTAACTTTGATTCCAGCTTGATATGCTGTATCCATTATATATTCTACATTCCTATAATCTTCTAAAGAGTCTGCAAAAGAAGTAAAATGTAACATTTCATTATTTAAAAAATTATTTTTGTAATAATCCCAATTTTCAATCATTTTTTCATGAATAGAATTGAATTGATCATTATTTTTTAGTTGAATATTTTGTTCTTCCAACCATTTCCATTGAACTATAGAACTTTCTAATAAGGCTGTTGGAGTATCTGCATTAAACTCTAATAGTTTTGGTGGATTAATTCCATCATAATAAAAATCTAATCTACCATAAAGAGAAAAATCATCTTTATTCCAAGAATTTTTTATAGCTTTCCAAAATTTTTCAGGTATTTTTAGTTTTTCAAATAAATTATTTTCAATAACAAATTCAACTACGTTATAACACATAGAAATAATTTCTTGTGTTGCTTTTTCTAATTCTAATATTTGATTATAAGTGAATTCATAACAATGATCTTCAATCCAATAAGGATCTCCATCTACAAAACTAAAATCAAAACCAACCTCATTATTTTTTTCAATCCAATTTAATCTTGGATTTACTTTTATTTTTTTCATTAGACTAAGAAGTTGATGAAAAGTGAGCAGTTGAACCAAAACCACTTTTTGTAAAGCTTTTTAAGCCGCCAGATGCTCTCATAGCTGAAACAGCTCCGCCTACTAAAATAGCAGCACCAGCAGCATTAACAACATGAGTTGCTGTTTTACTTAATGTATGTTCTCCATTAACAGAAGTTCTACCTGATAAATAACTACCAGATTGAGTATGATTATAATATGGACCATAATAACTACCTTGTACATATTCACAATCTTTATTATTATAGTCTTTTTGGCAATCAGATAAATTAGTATATCTGTTTCTTACTTCATCTGAATCAGAAGAACAAGATGTTCCAAAAGCAGCGGCTAATATTGCACCTGATACAATTATTTGTCGTGAAATTGATTTTGATTTTTTCATAATTATATATTTTATCAATTTAAAAATATATAAAAATTTTAGCACAAAAAAATAGAATATATAATTATTTACTAGATAAAAAACATTAGAAATCTAATTTTATATGGTTATTAGAATTAAGTGAAAATATAAAAGTAAACAGTAATGAGATAGAACAAAACATCTTTTTTCTCATCACTTTTTACTTATTACTCATTACTTATACAAAAAGAAACATTAATTAATTCTGAAATCTATTTTATCAAAACAGTCATTTCAATTTCTACTGCTGCGTTTAAAGGTAATTCGTTAACTCCAACTGCGGCTCTTGCGTGTTGACCTTTTTCTCCAAAAACTTCAAATAAAAAATCAGATGCTCCATTAATAACTTTTGGTTGCATTGTAAAACCATCAGAACTATTTACAAAACCACCTAATCTAACAATTTTTTCTATATTATCAAGACTTCCTAAATGAGCTTTTAAAACAGCTAAAGCATTTATTATACATACTTTTGCAGCATGATTTGCATCTTCTAAAGAAATATCTGTTCCAACCTTACCTTTATATTTAAGCTCTCCTGCTACTGTTGGAAGTTGTCCTGATACAAAAACCATATTACCTGCTGTTACAGCTGGAACATAAGAACCTGCTGGAGTTGGAGCTGTTGGTAATTCTATTCCTAATTCTTTTAATCTATTTTCGATACTCATAAATAAAACTCGCAAAAAATAATAAACGTCTTAATTATACCTTGTTTGAGTTTTTCTGGTAATTTTATAAAGTAAAATTATAAAGAGTTTTTTCTGGAATATCATTAAAAACTTTTGTATTAAAGCTTTTTAGAACATTTATAATTTCTATTCTGGTATTTTTTGTTGAA
>ERZ1292633.2613-Hain-H41-02um-R1-2613-length-18221-cov-5_pt1 | contig 18221 bp, 10 predicted proteins | sample MGYA00564406_ERZ1292633 | MGnify/ENA primary metagenome ERZ1292633 (study PRJEB36523, sample SAMEA6512639) | groundwater metagenome | collected 2019-01-08 | study: AquaDiva: Metagenomics assemblies of 32 groundwater samples | reverse complement strand
CAGATCTTAACAATTGAGTGATGATATTTTCGTTGATTTTATTCTTTATTAACTTTATGGACAATTTAATTACATCTTTGCTAAATTTTTTTGTACGATCTTCTAAATTATATTTCATAATTGGAAATTGAGTAATTGGAAATTGTTTGAAAATTGAGAATTAAAAATTGAGAATTTTTTAACAAGGTTAGTCCGTAAATAATTCTGCTTTATTTAAAAGTGGCTTCCAAATAAATTTATTAAATATTATTATAATAATTAAAAATACTGCAACACCAGACAAAAGCACCCAGGTCGGCCTGCCTGACTTTGCCAACTCCCATAGCCCCGCGCCGATGCCGGGCCGGATAGCAATATCCGCGGCAGTTAAAATTTCAGCGGCCACAATAGCATTCCAGCCGCTTCCCCATCCAATAACCGAGCCGGTGATTATGCCGGGGAACATTGTGGGCAAAATCAAATACAGAATTTTTTTTATTCCAGTTGCGCCAAAAACTTTTGCCGCCTCCTGCCAATCGCGAGGCATGCTTTCAAGTGACGAGTAAGCGGAAAAAATAATCGGCCAAATTATCAAAAAAACTAAAAAGAATATTATTGCAAAATTATTAAAACCAAACCATATCGCCGCCAAAGGTAAGAGCAAAAGCGCCGGAAAACTCTGCATACCTTCCAAAATCGGCACAAAAAACTTTTTCAAAAATTGTATTTTCCAAAATAAAAATGCCACGATCATCCCCAATAAAACAGCTATGGCATAAGCTATTAGTATGCGTAGTAAAGAAATCAAAAAGGCGCCAAAAAATAAAGGCACCTGAAATCCGGAAATGATCAATATCACAACCGCCAAAAGCAACGCGGATGTTATCCAAGAAATAGTTGATAGTACAATTTTTTTATTTTTTTTATCACCCGCCATACAAAATAATAATAGCACAATTTAAATCAGATTAAAATAAAAAAACGCCCCGCTTTGCGGGACGTTCTATTTTTTAATCTTGAGAAATTAGCGCTTTAACGGCTTCAATATTCTGCTCATCAGTAACTCCGGAACTAGACATTACATGTATTCTAAAAACATCTCTTCTGTCCGGAAGACCGCTTTCTTTTATATATTGTTCAAAACCGCTTTCTCCTCTCCTATAACGAGAATCTTTCACCACGCAAACGCCCATACGGTTTACATACCCCAGAATTTTTTCAATCTCAGGAATTGCTTTTGTGCCGTCATCAAAATCATCACCGTCAGTACCCTGAAAAACATAGATATTGTAATCTCGAGCAAGTGATTCACCATCGACTGTTTTGGTAATTTCCCTATAGCCCGAAGGTATAAAGGTTCCGCCACCAGCGCTTAATTTAAAATATTCTTCAACCGAAACTTCTCGGGCCTCTGTGTCGTGAATAAAAAATCTTGGAATGACCAATGACTCATACTGCACCAAGAGCCAAGCATAAATCATCAGATGCTGAGTGACTATGGCCTTGGTTGGTTCACCATACATAGATCCTGAATAATCCCTCAGAAAAAACACAACCGCCTGTGATTTCCAAACTTTTTCTCTGGAAAGAACCCTGTAAACCTTATCTTGCGGACCAATAATGAATTTTGTCGTGTCAATATTATTTTTATCAAGACGGCCCAAAGCTATATTGGTTTTAACAACACTCTTTAAAGTTGCTTTTTTATCCAAAAGCTGACCCGAGCCCACATGTCTGTCGGTCAAATCATATGTGTACTCATCGGTAGGGACCTTCTTTCCCTTATCTTTTAAATTAGGGAGTTTGAATTTTTCCGAAAGCTCTACTCCTAGCTTATAAGCTTCTGCCTCAATGCCATGTTCACCTGATCCCTGTCCGGCTTGCGGATCTTCACACTCGCCGTCGCCATCACCATCAAGGGGCGTTTCACCAATAACTTCCCCCCCTTCTCCATCGCCCTGGCCAGCCGCTTCTCCCATGTCCCCATCTTCGCCTTCTTCGCTGTCTTCGCTGGCCTGGTCATTTTGGGGTTCAAATTCTCCGTGAATAAGCTTTTCTTCTTCCACATAAGGAACAGTGATAACCTTCCCATGGCCCGCCAATATTCTTCTGATTTTTATCTTTTTAGGAAAACCGTCTTTCGCTCTCTGTTCATCTACTTTTAAAAGATCTTCAAAAGATTGGATTGACATTATAGGACTAAGCATAGAGGACGGAACAAGAACGCCGTTTTTCATTTTGTATTTATCTTCTGTCGCGCGTTTGATTCCTAAAAGATCCGCTTTGGTTATGCGCCTGTCCTTCACTGAGACCGCCTCCTTTCGGCTGGTAGTAATTGAGCCGGGACGCGAAGTGCGACCCGGCTCATTTTTTTAACTTTCATCTGTTTTTTCGCAGAAGTACTGGATGGTTTTCTGCGCGCATGTCGGGCAGTAACCCAGCTTTTCCACCATCGTTTTGAGCATCTTATCATAGACGGCCAAATTCTCTTCGTTGGTCCTATTGGTCAAGGCTCCAATCAGACTACTGGCCGCGGCCACATCCGACTCAAGTCGCACCTCGGTTACGGCTTTTACCAGCTCCTGTTCATCCATAAAATCATAATTTGGGTCAGTAGTAATTTTTTGCCCATAGAGATTTCTAATCCTAATTCTGAAAGCTTCTTTCACATCCTTATGAGTACGGCCCATTCTTGCCTCAACTGCATCAATGTATACCTCTTCAATCTTAAGCGCTTTCATCTCACGGGTCTGAGGATCTTTATATCTCCAGATTTTGTCTCGACTAGAACTTTCCGCGCCGATACCGATGATCATATTAACATAGGCCATCACATCCTTGCGGATTGCCTGCGGATCTTCTCTGAATGCGTTATAAATGGCAGCTTTTACCTGTTCGCGATAAAGTTTTCTAGCAATTTTTAAATCTTTAAAATACTTATTGCGATCACTGGCTTCAGTGACATAATCCAGAATGATGCGCTTGAGCGCCTTAAAAATATCTTCGGCAAACGTGCATTCACCCTCATGGCTTTCCACCATTGATTCGATGATCTGCAGTGCGCGGCTCAAATCCCTGTGTCCCAAACCCTTTTGTCCCCACCTTTTGGTGACATCCGGATTTTCATTAGCGGTCTCTTTGACTTCCGCCAAGGAGCCGGGACTTTTTTCACCGGCCACTTCACCCGCTTCCAGTTTCATCATTTCAACAGGACTCAATTTTTCCGATTCAATAAGACGAGTCAAAACAACTGCGACAGAAGCCGCAAATATCAGATTCGGATCCTGGTGCATCGGCTTTCCCGTAACGGTTTTCTTTTCCTTATTTCCCAGCGAATATTTGGTCAGGTCAAGCTGCAACTTATAATCGGCATTGTGCGCAACATAGCAAATGCGGCAACGGTCTTTTACCGGCGCCTCTTCTCCCTGCGACACAAACCGGTTATATTCATTATTATTGCTGGTTGCAACAATGAGAGTATCGATTGGCCAGTTAAAACCGTCCAGCTCGATGTTTCTGTTTTGAATGACTTGCAGGTAAATCTTGACGAGATCAGCCTTATTCTTAAAGATTTCATCCGAAAAATGGATACCACCTCCGGCCACCCTGGCCAGAGCTCCTCTTTGTAGATCAAACCTATTTGGATCACCCATGGGAAGAAAGAGCAGATTCTGCAATGATTCTTCACCCAGAAGATCCACGGACGAAGAAGTAATCTTGTCCTTCGCCGAATACTTTCCGGTAACCGTACCCAAACTCTCCATCATGGGAACAGGGATGACTTTAATGTGTTCAAGAGCTTTTTGTTCGTCGCCGCCATACTTTGACATCAATTTGCGCCAAAGATATTCCGTAGAGGCGCCCAATGGACGCCAACCACCATACAATTCCTCAAGCGCCTCACTCCGAAAACCCATTCGGACGAAATTCTTTTTGTTTTCTTCCATATCTTCAAAAAGATTCATCGCCAAAACCATCGGATCTTCAAAGGTCAGGCTGGGCATTTCCGAAACCTTCGGATCATAACCCAGGGCCTTGTCTAGACCGGCAAACTTAAAAGTATATCTTCGATTTTCTGGCCGGGAAAGAAACTGCCTGTATTTAGTACAAACGTACTCAATGAAAAATGTTTTTCCATTTCCTGGTTCTCCAATAAACACCATGGCCATTTCTTTCGCAGAACCGCCTCGAGCGGCATTTTGAATAAAACTGACAAAATCGTTGATCTCGTCATGCCATCCAATAATATGCTTTTTTTCTTCGCGGAAAAATTCATAATCATATACGGCCTTGCCAGCACGAGTAATTTTCGTGACCGGCTTTTCCAAAATCATTCTCGCGACTGCCTGCGCGGCATTTTCAAAACGCCTTTTTTCAGCCAAAACTTCCTGGATATGAGAGGTCAATTTTTCGCTACCTAAAACACTGGTTTTTTCCTGCACCTTTTCCTCCTTTTTGTTTTTAAAGAGCCAATCCTTTTGTCTTACCTTAATGGTAATGTTCACTAAAAGATAAGTCAAGAATAACTTGCTCCCACCGCGCCTTACTGGATAAATATTATAACATTAATAAGAAAGCGCCCCGCTTTGCGGGACGCTTTTTAATAATTTAATCTTTAAGAAAACTTTTCAACTAATTTTTCATCTATCACATATAGGCAAATTTCTTTCGCCCCTTGTTCCGTATAGCCGAATTTCTTCACCAGATTTCTGATCATGTACTCAACATGATCTCTAAGCCTTGCGTCAAAAATTTTAAATTCCTCAGTTCCGAATAGCTTAATCGCTTCTCGAAAACTCTCATTTCTAATAAACGGCTGAAGCGCTTTCTCTTTCAGATTTTTGACATAGGAATCAAAAAGTTCTTTATACAATTCCGTATCGGTAATCTCCCTGTCTCGATCCTGCGCGAGGATCTCAATGTATTTGGACTGAATGTCCCGAGCGAACTTTAGAGCATCCACAATATTCATATCTTTTCCGGTGAAATAGGAGCTCATCATCTTGAAAAAGTCAACCGTGATTTCGATTTTCTTGCCAGTATATTGGCATTTTGTTTTACTTCCAGGCTCGTGATTAACCGCGCACAAATAGTGCAAAACGTCTTCCCGAATTTGTTCCTTATTGTAAAAATAAAGAGCTTCCTTCACTTCGTTCAAAACCACATAGTTGTACCAGCCCACAAGTGAATTAATGAAGTTTTGCGGTATAAGTTTGCGGCGATCTTCGCTTATCTTATGTTTGAAATAATCAGCCACACTACCCATGGTAATTAAATTGGGCTTTTCGCCATGCCGGCCAAAAAAATCACCGAACATTTCGATGGACTCTCTGCCCGAAAATCCACTCTGCCCTTCTTTTTCCGCATCTTTGACAATTTTTCGCCTGATCTGTGCCGTGAATTTTCTTTTGTCTTCGTCTGACAACCATGGCGGAATAACTCCGCTGTATATTTCCATTCTTAGTAAAAGCCCATTTTCATCGCAATATTTTTCGTATTTTTTCATATCCCCAATCCACTCTTTGAGTGGGTTGCAAGAAGGATTCATTCGTGAGGAAATCACCATCCTGGCGAAATTTCCCAGCACTCGGGGAAGGAATTTTTCGTCAATGAACTCTCCGAAAATACTACGATAGACCTTAACCTCTGTTCCTGCTTCCATCACATAAGAAACGTTTTTATAATCAATTCTTTCCTGTAGTGATGGCATATTTTCTTTTTCTATATCTTTCCTATCTTCAGGATTCATCAAGACAAACACGAGTGAGTTTATGCGTTCCTCAACCCCGCCCACCTTATGGACGCCCTCACTGACAACATTGTGAAGCTCAAGTAGCCTTCCCTTGTTGTCGCCCTTGATGTCCATAAGAACATAGATACCGTTGTTGGTTTTTGCATGAGGAGAGAAAACATACTTAACAAGATTTGCTCCAAAAATTTGGTTTAGTTTCTCTTGAATCTGCTTATCACTTAAACAAATTTCTTCCATCAATCTATCGCCTGGGTTAAAAACACTAACGCCCTCGCCCAAGCGCCTGTCGAATTGGTAAGTCCGAACCTTAACCATCGACAAAACCCTATCAACGGAGCCAAGTTTATTGAACAAGGACCAAAAAAGAGATTTACAAATAGTGCAAACTTCTTCTTTAAATACCCACTCATATTCTTTTTCGTGAGCAATCCTATGTCTGATTTCAGCCATCTTTGTGGACATTTCTCTGGGCATATCTTCATACACATCTTTGGATAGTAATTTGTCCAAGAAATCTACACGGTAATTTTTGGGAATGACCAACAGAGGATGGTCGTGACTAGGACAAGAAACCTGGATGATCTTTGGCTCGGTACACGCTCTACCATTTTTGGTAAAAAATTGGCTCTCATCTATCTCCCAAAAAATTTCAAAGCTCTGTCCTTCCCTGGTGTCTGTGTATTGCTCAAATGCTTTAAGGAGATTGTCCATGAAAGTAGATTTGCCACACCCAGACGGACCCATAAAGGCATGCATTTTATTTTGCTGAGATCCCTGCCTCAACGACTCCATCTGCCTTACGAATCTATTGGCAAAAAGCCTATCGACAAAAAAAGGATTGTCCATCCCTTCAACAAAAAGTTTCGAGCAATCATGCTCAACAAAACCGATAGATTCGGGATCGTCCGGATATTCGTCCTTTCCTTTAACGACAGAACTTCTAACCATGTCATTAAACAGCTGAAAAATATTTCGCAGGACTCTTTGGGGCTCGTTTCTGGTCAGTTCCAAAAAATCATCAAAGCTTAAAATCGCTCTCTTTTCTTTTTTTTCAATTTCTCTCTTTAAAGATTCGAGGGCTATTTTCTTTTCGTCCATTTTTTTCCCGTTCATGATTACCCCACCTGCCCTTCAGAAAAAAGAATTTTCTTCTGAATTTTTCTTCCTTCCCAGGTATAGAGCACGCGGATCTTTTTTGTTACAAGCATTTCCATATCACGCCCATCCACCTCAATCTCATCTCGTTCAAACTCCGTCGTTTCAAGCTTCACCCTAGTACCAGCAAGGTAAGAGAGTCCTCTCAAAACCGCCGGGATATATTTCGTCACGAGTGTTCTGCCCTCAAAAATATGATCCAAATACAACTCTCCATCTTTGGCCTTACTTTCTGAAATCACCACGTAGGGAGGATGATATAAAGACCTATTGAGCATCTTGCGATATTCCTTGCCTGACCTTGATTTGATATAGATTTCTTTAAAGAAACCTCTTCTATAATCAAATTTAATACGGAATCCAGCAACAAACAGATTGTGTTTGTTTACAAAATCCTGAAAATCTTCGTCGGAAAGAAAATTTATCAACAGATGATCGTTGAAATTTTCTCTTACTCCAAACAGGACTGATTTTGCATATTCTTCCCCCATTTTTTGGTCAAAGCGCTTTCTGGTTTCCAAGTCTTTGATTAATTGAAAGTCATATGAAAGCTTTCCACGCCTTGCCAGTTCTTCGATAAATTCATAAAGGCGCAAACCAATAAAGTAAGGGTTAAGTCCCACTCTTGGATTCAACAAAGCGTCGGAGTTAATCTTAGCGTAGTCCACTCTGTGGCCACTGATTCTTTCGTCTGTCATAAACAGCCTTTCGTGCCAGAGGCTCGCCCATCCTTCATTGCAAATATGGTCCCTAAATTGTGGCTGGAAATACAAAGAAGTGTTTCTCACCACTCCGACGACATCTTTCATCCATTTGTTTTTGTCTTTATTTAGGAAATCGGAATGTTCTATCAAATGCTGTAAAACATCTACCGATCTTACTTTCTTCTCTTTGCTATTTTTTTCAAATAGGCTAACGAACTCTGGAAACTTGCTCCTAAAGGTAGGGTCGTTAAAGAAGGCTTCCTCTACTCTTTCTGGACCAAATTGTCTCAGGCAAGAATTGTAGCGTTCAATTTCATCATAGTAAAACTTAGAATCAACTCTTCGTTCAGTACGAAGACGCCTGAAAAATTCATCAAAATAGAAATTCAATCTTTCAGAAAATGTTCCCGAGTTTTTCCACGCCTGATTCTTCTCGGCCGCTTCAAGATCTTGGTAATAACCCACAAGATTGTCGGCACCCCTGGCAAATTCGATGACATAATCAACCCACCTTTTGCCCAGACCTCTTTCTTCACGGATCCTATTGATAAGCCGTTTATCTGCTAAGGCCTGGCCACAAAAATCATCACCCCAGGTTCTTTTGTAAAAAAGATTATTCTGGAAAAAATCTATGTGACCCAAAACGTGGTAAAAAATCATGGTATTGAGCCAATCCGGATTATTGTCGTTGTAAAACGAGATTGCGGGCCTCGTATTAATGACTGTTTCATAGGGATTGTGCGGATAAGCTTCATACATCCACTTATCCCTAACAATCTGCACATCATTAACCCAATAATCATAAAGAGTCGGGATCATCACCTTCGTGCGAAGTTCTGTCATGTCTTGGTTGGTAATAATATATTCCAACGTTTCTCCCTTAATGTCCAATCCTGCAGCTTTTGCCCTAAGCTTGCACTCTTCCATGATTTTTTTGGCGCGCTGGCTCATCAATTCCATTGGCTTCCTCCTCCTTATTCGGTTTTAAAAGTTCTATCCTTAATCTTAATTTACGAGGTCTTAAAGGGAAAGTCAATAAAGTTTTGCTAGATTCTAGATTCTAGACACCAGACACTAAAGCAGCTTGCGACTTTTTGCTGTTAATTGTAATATTTAAGGTGATGACGGTTAAACAAAAACTAATTGAATATTTGGTTAAACTTTTAGGTATAGATTCTGAAACTATATCTAAAAATTTGACTCGCCAAGAAAATCCCGCATTAGGGCACTTTTCTTTGCGCTGTTTCGCGTTGTCGCCAAGTTTTTCCGGAAAAAGTCCGCAAGAAATTGCAAAAATAATCCTAGAAAAAATAGGTGCCACTTCCAAATTTTTTGAAGCAAAACTGGCAGGCCCTTATTTAAATTTTTACATTAAAGAAGATTTTTGGGCACAAGAAGTTTTAACGGGCGTCAAAAAAAATCTATCCCCGCAAAAGAAAAAGAAATCCGGACCGGTTGTTTTGGATTTTTCTTCCCCCAATATCGCCAAGCCGTTTCATCTTGGACACTTGCGCTCAACTGTCATCGGTAATGCGCTACGCAATCTTTTTACTTTTGCGGGACACAAAACTATCGCCATAAATCATTTAGGCGACTGGGGCACGCAATTTGGCATGTTGGGACTGGCATGGAAAAAATGGGGCTCTGGAAAATTCAGCACGAAAATTCCACTCAATAAACTTTTCGAGCTTTATGTAAAAATACATTCTGAAATGGAACAGGATCCAAAAATAATAGAAGAGGCGCGCGCTTGGTTTAAAAAACTTGAAGAAGGAGACTCTGATGCAAAAAAATTCTGGCAAGTTGCCAAAGCGGTCAGCTTGAAAGAGTTTGAAAGAATTTATAAAAGGCTTAAAATAAAATTTAACGCCACGCCCGGAGAAAGTTTTTATATTGGGCAAATTCCCTCTTTGGAAAAAACTCTCCGTGAAAAAAACCTTCTTAAAGAAAGCTTGGGAGCAAAAATTATTGATTTGGGGAACGCAATGCCGCCTTTTATATTTAAAAAGTCCGACCAAAGCTCGCTTTACGACACCAGGGAGCTTGCCGCCGCCATTTATAGATATAAAAAATATAAATTTGAAAAAATGATTTATGTTGTGGGCGCGCCACAAAAAATGCACTTCCAACAACTTTTCACGGTCCTGGAAAAAATGGGTTGCCCGTGGTGGCAAAAATGCGTACACGCGGATTTTGGGCACATTGGCCTACCTGAGGGCGCTATGTCCACGCGCAAAGGCAAGGTGATTTTTTTGGAAGATGTTTTAAATGAGTCGGTAGAAAAAGTAAAAAAAATAATTGAAGAAAAAAATCCGTCTTTACCGAAAAAAGAAGCAGTAGCCGAAGCCGTTGGAATTGGTGCCATAATTTTTTATGATCTAGAAAGAAACCGCTCCAAAGATTATATTTTTGATTGGAATTTAATGTTAAATTTTGACGGCCATTCCGGACCTTACGTTCAATATACTTACGCCCGCATCCAGTCGCTTCTTAAAAAAACTAAAAAATATGGACAAAAAATTTCATCTGTTGGAATTAACGATGAAACCAGTTTGAAAATTTTGTCTATTTTGGATGAATTTCAAGAAGCCGTGGATGATTCAATAAGTTCGTACCAGCCGAGCATTCTTGCTCAATACGTTTTAAAATTAGCCGACGCCTTTAATGAATTTTACGAGAAAAACAGAATTGACGGAGAAGAAAAAAATATAGCCGCAAGCCGTAGGGCGCTGGCAAACGCCACCGCGCAAACTATTAAAACCTGTCTGAAAATTTTGGGACTACAAGCACCGGAAAGATTGTAGAATAGAATTTTTGTTTAAATAATCTCTCCAGAGACCCGATTCAAAAGCCCCGAAAAATTCGGGGCTGATTTTTTATCTAAATTATTTAGAAAAGTTTTTTCTATGCTTTTCTGTCGGCCAAAACCCTAGATACTTCCCTATCGCCAAGCGCGTCTGCGCCTCAAGCCCGGGAATAGCCCCAAAAAATATAAGAGTTATCGGAATTAAAATCCACTGTAAAAACATCAACAAAAATTTATACTTGCCATATTGAGGCGGACGCGGAGGTAAAAACCTTATGGATAAAATAGCCGAAGTTACAATGCCCAGCATCGTTAAATTCATTATATCTCTTGTAATTCTTGGCAGGTTGTAAGACAAAACAGAAACGTCAAATGACGCTCCGCCAACCAAGACCGGTAGCCAGCCAAATAAAAATATAATCAAGGCATTTGTCGCCCACGAATGGAATCCCTCCATAATGACAAAGCTGTAGTGAATCTTTTTCTTAAAAGGAATTTTTTTATTCTGTATAAACCCAAAAAGAAAATAGGGCACATTTTCTACACCAAACCCCCAACGTCGTTGTTGCTTATAAACATTTTTCATCGTGCGCCAAAATGTCTTAGCAACATTGGCGTCCATATAAACCGGAAAAAACATAGGCTGAATTTTATAATCCCCATCATATCTTAAAAAGCATTGCCAAAATATTCTAGAGTCTTCTGAAACCATATTTACCTGCCAAAAATCCACATCTACCAATGTCTGCATGCTCATTGAGTGCGAAGAAAATGTCGTCTGTCTTTCAGGCCTTTCCTGTTGGATCATGTGCCAAAAAGTTGAGGAAAAGGCCACCACCCTCGCCACTGATGGCGCTTCCCAAATATTGTTTAAAAAAAATGGCACCGGCTGAAAACTTGTGCGCTCTGGATTTTTGGATGTTAAATATAAAAACGCCAGGCGCGCAAAAAACATCTCCGGCAAAACAGTGTCCACGTCCAATGCCGAAACGATGACGTTTTTATAATTTAAATTTAGGTCGTCACAAAGTTTTTTAGAAACTCTTCCGGCATACGCGGCATTTGAGCCTTTGCCTGGAATTTCTCCTTCAATTCCCTTGGGATGATACACTACTAAAAATTTGAAAAAATCATTTTGATATTTTTCTCTGACTTTTTCCGCCACTGCTTTTGCTGAGTCACCCCCCGCCTCCTCCACTGCCAACACCACCAGCATTTTGTCTTTAGGATAATTATTTTTTTGCACCGACTGCAGTGTCGCGTCCACTATCTCTAAGCTTTCGTTATACATCGGCAAAATAACCAAGTGATATATATTTTCCCACGAAGAAACCGACAAGGTGTAAGATGCGCGAGGAATTTCTTTGATTTTTTCCAGCCAATTTATTTTGGTGTTTTCTTTTATTTTTTTATATGTGGAACGCAAATGCAAAGACAAATAGATGGTTTTTGCCAACCAATAAATATCAAAGATGATTATAAAAATGGCCACAAAATATGGCAGAATAAAAGAAAGCGCTACAAGCAAAATCAAGGTGCCCCACGCTAAAAATGCTGGCAGAATTTCCAGCATTTTATAAACAATTCTCCAATTTCTGCCTTGAACATCCTTGGCATACCCTATTTTCATGTACTCGGATTTTTCTAACAAACGCATATTTTTTTAAATATCCAAATTCTGTACTTCTTTAGCATATGTCTGAATAAATCTCTTACGAGGCAAAACTTCCGATCCCATCAAAACATCAAATATTTTGTCAGCTTCGGCGGCATCTTTAACGTCCACCCTTTTAATGACACGGTTTGCCGGATTCATTGTGGTTTCCCACAGTTGCTCTGGGTTCATTTCTCCCAAACCTTTGTATCTCTGGATGGATATACCAAAAGATTTTTCTTGCGATGAAGATTTTTCTTCCTCGCCACCCTCAGTTTCTTCTATGGCTTCTTCTTCCTGAGCTTTTTGTTTTTTAGCATCTTCTTTCTGCGATTTTGCGGAAAGTCCCTTGGTCTTTTTAATCTCTTCCACTATTTTGTCTTTCTCTTCGTCAGAAAACGCGTATTTTACCGTTTTGCCTGATTGAATTTTATAAAGAGGCGGTTGAGCTATATACAAAAATCCGGAAGAAATCACCTGGGGCAAATATCTATAAAAAAGCGTTAGAAGCAGTGTGCGTATATGCGCGCCGTCTACATCGGCATCCGTCATTATGAAAACTTTATGGTAACGAATCCGAGCAATATCAAATTCTTCCGCCACACCCGTACCCAACGCAATAATTAAATTTCTTATCTGCTCAGAAGTTAAAATTTTGTCCAAGCGCGATTTTTCCACGTTTAAAATTTTTCCTCTCAGGGGCAAGATAGCTTGAAACCTCCTATCACGACCCTGTTTGGCAGAGCCACCCGCCGAATCTCCCTCTACTATAAAAATTTCAGAAAGTTCCGCCTGGCGCGATGAACAATCGGCCAATTTGCCTGGCAAAGTCATGCCTTCAAGCGCCCCTTTTCTAAGCACTGTTTCTCTGGCGGCTTTGGCCGCTTGTCTAGCCTTTTTGGCAAGTATTACTTTATCCAAAATTTTTCTAGCATCTTGCGGATTATTTTCCAGATAATCAGCAAAGACATCGCCCATCACTTTTTCTGTCGCAGTTTTTGCCGGCGGATTGCCCAGGCGCGCTTTTGTCTGGCCCTCAAATTGTGGCTCGCGAAGTTTCACTGAAATTACAGCGGTCAATCCTTCTCTGGCGTCATCTCCGACAAGATTGTCTTCGTCCGATTTTAGAAAATTATTTTTCTTAGCATAATCATTTAAAACGCGCGTCAGAGCAGTACGAAATCCCGTAAGATGCATACCGCCCTCTGGAGTGTAAATATTATTAGCAAAGCTCATCTCCTTGCCTTGAATGTCGGAAATGTATTGAAATGCCAAACTTACAAAAATATTTTCTTGTTCCTTTTCCGCAATAAAAATATTTTCGTGGATCGCCTCTTCTTCTTGGTTTAAATATTTAATGTAAGATTTTAATCCCCCTTCAAAATAAAACGAGTAAGACGGGAAGCTCTCCAATTTTGATTCTAAATACAAATCATTTTTTCCAGAAAGCTTTTTCTCATCCGCTTCACGAGCATCTAGTATTCTTATTTTAATCTTGCTTATCAAATAGGCCTGTTGTCTTAGATGCCCCACTATCCTGTCAAAATCAAATTTAACACTCTCGAAAATTTCCACATCCGGCTCAAAAGTCACCACGGTGCCAGTTTGTTTTGAAGAAGCAGTTTTTTTTACTTTCGCGCGCGGTTTACCTCTTTGATATTCCTGTTCAAAAAGTCCTCCTTCGCGATGAACTTCAGCTTTTAAAAATGTAGACAGGGCGTTTACCACAGATACACCCACGCCGTGAAGTCCTCCAGAAATTTTATATGAATCACCTCCAAATTTTCCTCCGGCATGAAGCGTGGTCATGACCGTTTCTAGCGCCGAAACTTTTGTTTGTTTATGAATACCCACCGGAATTCCGCGCCCGTTATCCGCGACACGAACCCGAGAGCTTGGGAGCAGTACCACCTCAACCTCATTGGCAAAACCGCCCATCGCCTCATCCAATGAGTTGTCTACCACTTCCCAAATAAGATGATGCAAGCCGTCTGCGCCAGTTGATCCGATATACATCCCTGGACGTTTTCTTACCGGCTCAAGCCCTTCCAATACATATATATCCTTGGCTTCATAGCTTGGGGACGGCTTGGTTGTATCGTTTTCTTTAGCTTTTATTTCTTTCTTCTTCATTTTTCTTAATTATTATTATTATTTTAATTTTTTTCTATTTACTACTTTCTACTTACTATTTCCTACCTGCCGGCAGGCAGGTCTATTTCTTTCTAAGACTTTCGCACCTCAAAGCCTTCTTTTTCTAAAACTAAAATTATATCGTTCATTACCTTATCCACCTCTTCATCTTTTAACGTTCTTTTTGACGACTGAAAAATCAGATGAAACGCTAAGCTTTTTTTGCTACTTTCTAAATTCTCTCCTGCCTGCGCAGGCAGGCCTTCATAAATATCAAACAGGTCCGAGTCCAAAAGCAATCCTCCTCCCACGCTCTCAATGAGCGACTGCACATCATCAATCTTTTTACGACTATCTACCACCAAAGACACATCACGAATAATGGAGGGGTACTTAGAAACACTCACATACTCTTTTTCGGCGCTGGCAATTTCAGACAATTTTTTAAAATCCATTTCAAAGATGGCCGCGCGCCCTGATATATCATATTTTTTTAGAAGCGACTGATCAATCTCTCCTGTATATCCTACAGAAGTTTCGCCTATTTTTATCTCCGCTTTTCTTAAGGGGTGAAAAACGCTATTTAAATTTGGAACGATTTGCGGATTTGCGTCGTCCAACCAAAAATCATCTATGCCCATTTTGCTTAAAAGGTCCGCCAAAAAACCTTTCAGCTCATAAAATGCCTCTTTGTCATCTTTGCTTTTTTGTATGCATATAGCGCCTCCTAAAATGTTTTTTTCAGCGTGGTGCGTCTTAGAAGACTTTTCATCCAGTTTATAAAAAGTATTTCCTGATTCAAAAAATAAAAGACGCTTACTAAATAAATAATTTAGCGCGATGTTTTTCAAAAATCCAAATACAAGCGTCGGACGCAGGTATTTAAGCTCGGGATTTGCAGGATTTGCCAGCTCTATGAAAAAATTTCCATCGGATAAACCCCCACACCCAGCACACAAATCAGAGTTTTTCTGCAAATTTTTTTCCAAATGGTATTGCCCACGCTCATCTTTCAAAACAGAACTCTCTGGGTGTGGGGGTAAAATATTCTTTTCTTTTTCACCTATAAAACTATAATTTTTCACCTCGGAAAATCCGTTGTTAAATAATACACTTTTAGCAAGTAGATTCCAATCTCTTTCGGGATTTTCAAGTGGCAGAGCCAAAGACACATGCGGCATAATTTCTTTTATATTTTCCAGGCCATAAAGGCGTGCCACCTCTTCCACCAAATCTTCTGCCAAAATCAAATCGCGCCTCCAGGAAGGAATTTTTACCAGAAGCAAATCTTTATCATGTAAAATGCGCGCCGCGCCTCGGAAAGATTTTTCGCCATTACCAAACCACTCTTTCAAACTGCCCACGACCACTTTTTTTGCTTGTCCCGAGGCATGGGCCACTTTTCCACCTCCTATATATATACCGACGTGCCCTACTCCCTCTTTTATTTTTTCAGAAAAATGGGGTTTGCCGCCTTTTTGAAAAACTAAATCACCTGTACACAAATCATCCTTATCAATCTCTTTGCCAAAAAATCTTTGGTCTATAGAAACTCGCGGAATCTCCACTCCCAATTTTCTAAAAACATACGACGTAAAACCTGAGCAATCAAACTGGTTTGGCGCATCGAGTGTGGCACTGGCGCCATATTTGTAAGGCTTGCCAAGAAGCGGTTTTATAATTTCGTTTAATTTTTTTTCAAAATTTATTTTTTTAATTTCGCATCCTATATTTTGCAATATTTTGACGGTTTCTTTTTCTGAAATAACACAACCGATTAATTTTTGTATTTTTTCAACTGCCACGCTTACAAAAACGGGCCTTTCAACCCAATGTCCGCCTATCACTTGCCCTTGCAAAACTTCACCGCCGGCAATTTTTTGAATGAGTCCTACCACCAATTCCATGGCCTGATTTGCCAGGGCTGGATCCAATCCCGCCTCAAAACGCACCGAGGCGTCAGTGCGCAGACCGAGAGCTCGCGAAGTTTTTCGTATTGGAGTCCCCTCAAAATTGGCGCTTTCAATAACGATATTTTTAGTTTTTATTGAGACACCTGCCGCTTTTCCGCCTTTAATACCAGCAATCGCCTGAGGATTTTTTAGATCCGCTATCACCATCATCTGGTCGTTAAGCTCGTAAGTTTTGTCGTCCAGCGTTTCAATTTTTTCTCCTTTGCGCGCAAATCTCACAATTATTTTTTTCTTACCCGACGTCGAATCTGACAGCTTGTCCAAATCAAAAACGTGTAGCGGTTGGCCCAAAGCGAGCATTACATAGTTTGTCGCGTCTACTAAATTATTTATAGAATTTAATCCCAAGACTTCTATTTTTTCTTTCAGCCACGCAGGTGATGGAACCACTTTAATTCCCTTGACGACTCTCGCAACATATCGAGGACAACTTGACGTGGAAACTTCCACTTCCAGCACATCTTTGGTTTTTTGTTTAGATTCTTTTAGTGGGTATTTTGTTATTTTTACCTTTGAAACGTCGAGGCCACTTACCAAAGCAAGTTCGCGCGCTATGCCCAAATGGCTCAAAGCGTCGTGGGATCTGTTGGGCAAAATATCTATATGTAAAATCGCGTCTTTATTTCCAATCTTTTCCACGCTTTCCACCTCAAAACTTTTAAACGTCAAAAGCTTCGCCGCTTCTTGTGGTGAAAGTTTTGTATTGGGCGCATATTCTTTTATCCAACTGTATAAAAATTTCATGGTGAATTAGAATTGTTTTAAAAACCTCAAATCATTTTGATAAAGTAGCCTCACATCATCAATTTTGTATTTGAGCATCGTCAGCCTATCCAGCCCCATACCAAAAGCAAGCCCGGAAATTTCCGAAGTGTCATATCCAACCGCGCGAAACACTGCCGGATGCACCATACCCGCGCCCATAATTTCTATCCAACCAGAATGTTTACAAATGCCACATCCTTTGCCACCACAATTAAAACAGCTCACATCAATCTCAACCCCCGGCTCCACGAAAGGAAAAAAGCTCGGCCTAAAACGAGTTTTGGAAGAAGTGCCAAAAACACCTTTCAAAAAAGAAGTTATGACCGCTTTCATGTTGGCAAAACTTACATCTTTGCCCACCATCAATCCCTCTATCTGATAAAACTGAACCTCGTGAGTAGCGTCTGTATTTTCAAAACGAAAAACTCTGCCTGGCGCTATAATTTGAAATGGCGGCTGATGTTTTTCCATAAATCTCACCTGCACAGGCGAAGTGTGCGTGCGCATAAGAAAATTTTCAGCGCCCGCCACCTTGATATTCTCGCTCTCTCTTTTTATCCAAAAAGTGTCCCACAAATCTCTTGCCGGATGGTCTTTGGGGATATTTAAGGCATCAAAATTGTACCATTCGCTTTCCATTTCTGGCCCCCCAACAACAGAAAACCCCATTTTTTCAAAAATGCTTGAAATTTTTTCTTCCATTTGCGTCAAAGGATGCAAATGACCCCGTTCAATTTTTTTACCCGGAGCGCTTACGTCTATCCATTCTGTTTTTAATTTTTCTTGTGAAAATTCTTTTTCAATTTGCTCTTTTTTATCTTCAATCAAATTTGTTATTTTTGATTTTAATTCCTGCGCTTTAGGACCCACTATTTTTCTCTCCTGGACCGACAAGTCTGCCAAAGATTTTAAAATTTCATTTACAAATCCGCTTCTGCCCAAAATTTTTACGCGCGCATTTTCCAACTGGACCGAATTTTTAGATTGGTTTACAATTTTCTCTGCCTCCTCCTGCGCTTCTTTTATCTTTAATAGAAATTCTTCAGTTTTTTTAGGTTTTTTTTCAGCCATAAAATTTAACTACGAACTACTGATAATCTTTTAGATTTAAAATAAATAAATTCCCACCCAAAAAATAAAACAACTAAGAATAAAACTTCCAGCCAATGAAATAAATTCGCTCGACTTAAATAAGAAATGAGCACAACGCTCAGACCGATAAAAACTCCACGTCTGAAATGCGCCCATTCATCTCCTAAAATAAGACTGTTTCTGTGCAACGCTTTCACAAAAACCATTT
>ERZ1292633.2610-Hain-H41-02um-R1-2610-length-18228-cov-4_pt1 | contig 18228 bp, 17 predicted proteins | sample MGYA00564406_ERZ1292633 | MGnify/ENA primary metagenome ERZ1292633 (study PRJEB36523, sample SAMEA6512639) | groundwater metagenome | collected 2019-01-08 | study: AquaDiva: Metagenomics assemblies of 32 groundwater samples | reverse complement strand
ATTGAAATGATTTTAAATAGGCCACCTAAATGAAACATAATTTTTAATACGGCGACCGACTTATAATATATTTTTCCATTTTCAGAATACACAATCGTATCAAGAGTCAGCTCTTGTGGGTTAAGTATTTTGGCAGCACTTTTTGATTGTAAGGCGGCGTAGTTAAAATATCTTTTTTTATCATGCTCAAATACAAAATTGATAAATCGATTGCAGAGCGCACAAACTCCATCAAAAAAAATAATTCTTTGCATATTTGCAGAGTACACAATATTGAGTCAATTGTCAGTATCTGTAAGAAAAAGACAAACTTGGGAAGATCACAGTGTTTTTATAACCCGCGTCGCTTTGAATTGAAGTCACGATGCGGGTTTTATAGCTGGCTACATAGTAATTAAGACCTACGCCTACAAAATATCTATCTGCAATTTCGGGTTCAATCGCGAATTTCAAAAGATAACTTTCGCCGCTAAGGCTTTCCTCGGTTACGCCGTCATTAAAATTTCCTTTGCAAATTATTCCGTAGGCTAGCGTCAGAGAATATTTTTTTCCACGATCAATTTGCCAGCGCAAGGCTGGGCCCATGTCGTTAGAGCTTAGTGTTTGGCTAACTGTCGGCGGATAGTTTTCTTTGTTGGAAACTAATAAAATAAACCATCCGATATTAACGCCAAGGTTGCTGTCTGAGTTTGCAAGATTAGCATATAATCCCAAGGAGTTTACAGATTTAGAGTTGCTTTGTTCACTTGCACGATTAAAGCTGCCCTGTAGAATACCGGAGTTGATATCCAATAAAAATGCCTGTGCGCTTTGCAGGCTAAACGATATTATAAAAATAATGTAAAATTTCCACATATAAAACAGGTATCGGTATAATTTTTAGCATTCATAACTATTACTTGATATAAAGTAGTCCAGTTTAACTAAAAAACTGTTTCAATTTGGTACATTTAATTAGAAATCAATGCCCGATCGGGTGCCAAACCGTTTTGTACTCTACATAACTCATGAGGTGTTCTAATGAAAGCAAGTCTTTTGTCGGTGACACAATTCGTTTCATATTTGCAGCGGCCATCGAGCGAAGTTCTGCTAGCATAGCTTTGTCTTTTGATTGGCAGCTTAAAGAATGTATTTCCATATGGGTGCCGAATTGCTTGTAGAGTTCTTCGGTGTTGCCACTTAGTAAGTTGATAACCCCTTTAGGCAAGTCTGAGGTTGCAAAAACTTCGGCTAATGGTGCAAGCAAGGCGCCACCCTCTGTTGCAAGCAAGGCTACAAGTGAGTTGCCGGAAGAAATAATCGCCGCTATTTGCGAAGCGACCTCTGCCAGATTGAATTTTTGGTTGCAGATAAGACCAACTAGGCCCACAGCTTCTGCTCCAGTGAAATTATGATGAGGACCACTGACAGGGTTCACTGAACCTAAAACCTGTTGATATTTATCGGCAAAGCCTGCGTAGTATACAAAGGCGTCTATCGCGCTATCCACAGATTTTTCGGCATTGGCTCTTGTTAAGCCCAACGTAGTTACTAGAATCTCTACAAACTCTTCTCGTTTGGCTTCAGTCATTTCAGCCATACGGTATAAAATCTGGCTGCGGTTGTAGGCCGACTTGCTTTGCCATCCCGGCTGGGCCGCTTGCGCAGCGGTAACGGCATTACGCAAATCTTTGCGCGAGGCCAAACAGACATGTGCGTATATATTTTTTGTTTTATAAATATAAACCGGAGTGCTACGCCCTGATTCGGTTCTTGGAAATTCTCCACCAATAAAAAGTTTGATGGTTTTTGCAACCTTAGTATTTTTAGTGTTAAGTCCTGTCATAATTATACCTCCAGGTAAGGAAGAAGTCCGTGACGTCCGCCCTCGCGGCCGAAGCCGCTCTCAAAATAGCCACCAAAGGGAGAGGTGGGATCAAATTTATTAAATGTGTTGGCCCAGATAACACCTGCCTTAAGCCCTTGTGCGGTTTTGTGAATTTTAGAACCTTTTTCAGACCAGACTCCTGCTGCTAATCCGTAAGGCGTATCGTTGGCTTTCATAATGGCTTCTTGAGTGGTTCTGAAAGTTGAAATAGCTAACACGGGTCCGAAGACTTCGACTCTACTTAATGTAAAGGCTGAAGATACTTTATTGAAAAAACAAGGCTTATGAAAATAGCCTTTGGCTGGAAGTGTAAGGCTGCTGGGTTCATAATATTCTCCGCCTTCAGTTTTTCCGGTATCAATTAATCTTTTAATTTTTTGATGTTCCTCTGCAGAATTAATAGCTCCGATGTCGGTATTTTTATCAAGCGGGTTTCCGACGCGCAGTTTTTCCATTCGAAGCTTTAACTTATCAACAAAAGTATCGGCGATGGATTCTTCTAGCAGTAGTCTAGAACCCGCGCAGCAGACATGACCTTGATTAAAGTAAATTCCATTAATAACGCCCTCAACGGCTTGATCAATTGCTGCATCTTCGTAAATGATGTGTGCAGACTTTCCGCCCAACTCAAGAGTTAGTTTTTTATCAGTGTTAGCCACCGATTTAAGAATTAAACGGCCCACATCTGTAGAGCCTGTAAAAGCAATTTTATTTATATCGGGATGAGAAACCAAGGCGGCTCCGGTTTCGCCGGCGCCAGTTACGATATTCACAACTCCATCGGGAAGACCGGCCTCTTGAAGAACTTCTGCCAGTAATAAACAAGATAACGACGTGGATTCAGCTGGCTTTAAAACCACCGTATTTCCACAAGCCAGTGCCGGTGCAATTTTCCAAGCGGCCATAAGTAACGGAAAATTCCAAGGTATAATCTGAGCTACAACACCCAAAGGCTTTGGTTGTTTTAAGCCGCTACCGGGAACAGCGTAATGTAATTTATCGGCCCAACCGGCATAATAAAAAAAATGGGCGGCAACGAGGGGAATATCAATATCACGTGATTCGCGAATAGGTTTACCATTATCAAGAGTTTCTAAAACCGCGAATTCACGAGCGCGCTCTTGAATGATGCGGGCGATTCTGAATAAATAACGACCGCGCTCTTTTCCCGAAAGCTTCGACCAAACATTTGTATAGGCTTTGCGTGCGGCTTTTACGGCCTTATCGACGTCTGCAGCATTAGCATCGGCAATTTCAGAAATTTTTTCTTCGGTTGCGGGATTGATAGTAGGAAAATATTTGCCAGAAGTGGGTTCAATGAATTTCCCGTTAATAAATAATTTATTTTTTGGAGCTATTTTAACAATATCGGTAGATTCAATTGAGGGCGCATATTCAAAAGTTTCATTAGGACCCATTGCTGTGTTGGTCTCTGTAGCTTTTATTTTATTTTGTTGTGTTGTATGCATATTATCCTTAATCGAGTGAAAAAACTTTGTCGTAATAATATTGGCCTGTAAGTTCTTTATAAATTTGTTTAAGTAAATCATTAACCAGCGCGCTGGCGCCGAAGCGGAATAAACCTGGCGTCAGCCAGTCTGCGCCTAAAGTTTCTTTAACCATACAAAGATAATGAATAGCCTGCTTGGATGTACGTATTCCACCCGCGGGTTTCATTCCGACTTTTTTACCAGTGCGTTTATAATGATCGGCAATGGCTTGTAACATAATCAAAGTTACTGGCAAAGTTGCTGCCGGCGTAATTTTTCCAGTTGAGGTTTTAATAAAATCGGCTCCGGCTTCAATGGCGATATCAGAGGCTAATCTTACGCGGTCAAACGAGCCGAGTTCTCCAGTTTCTAGAATTACTTTTAAGTGGGCCTCGTTACCCGCGGAGCTACAGGCCCTTTTGATCTCAACAATTTCATCAAAAACTTCCTGATAGCGACCAGAAAGAAAGGCACCACGATTAATGACCATATCGATTTCGGTGGCCCCTTTTTCAACTGCAAAGCGCGTATCTTCAATTTTAACTTCTAAAGGTGCCTGGCCCGAAGGAAAGGCTGTAGCAACAGAGGCAATTCCAATTCCCGAACCAGCTAAAGCTTTAACTGCAACGGGAACCATCGAAGGATAAACACAAACTGCGGCAACTGAGGGTATTGGACGAAGATTTTTTTTCAAAAGATAGGGTGCAATCAGATCTGGTGGTACCGGATAACGGGCTTTCGCACACATTTGCTGAATGCGCCCGGGAGTGTCTGAACCTTCAAGAGTGGTTAAATCACACATACTAAGAGCCATATATAAGGCGGTCAATTTAGAGTCTTTTTTGATGCTTCTTTTTGTAAAAAAATCAGCGCGCTCATGGGCTCCGACTTCATCAACCGGAACTGCTAAAATTGCCACCGAACTGCCGTTTTCTCGCTGAATTGAGATTGTTCTCATAGGAGGATAAAATTACCCCAGAGTTTGCTGCCTTGCAAACAGAAAAGGCAGCTTTGCTGGGGCTTTTTATATAAATTATAGAAAATACTCATGTTTTTAAATACGAAGTAACTATTTTGTCATGTTGAGGAGTGTCCAGTTTAATAGAACTATATTGTTGTTGATAATACTTCGGCGCAAAGAATCATCACTATAAGTTTGAGCTAATTGCTTCTGGCGCTCTAATTCGTCTTTAACACCTTCTAGCGTATTAAGTCTTACATCTATTTCGATCTGTTTTCTTGCTGCGGCCTCTGCTTTTAAATCATAACCACCTAATTTTGCCACTTCTTTTTGTGCATCTATATGGCTTGATAGTTTTTGCTCATAAAGCTCAATTAAAAGAAGACGATATTTTTCAAAATGCTCGGGGCGACTGCCTTTGCCGCGTCTATATGCTTCAAGACTTTTGGTTGCTGACTCAATTTCTTGGCTCAACTGAGCCGCATCCTTGGTTGCAGAGTCCATATCCGCAAAAGCCGAAACAGCAGAAACCAAAAGGCTGGTAGCTAATAATATATTGATACTTAATTTTTTCATGAGGAAACTCCTTATTATATTTAAACACTGTATGAGCAAAGCTTGTTCCGAGGTCTGTACCGAACTGGTTTGATTTGAGACAGTTTCAACTGTTGATAGTATTGTCACTAGCCAATTTTTGCTGTTTTTGGAGTTCTGTTTAAAGGGCCTATGTTCATCTAATAGGATTTGAAGGTGGCACAGTATTTGATAATAGCGTTTGTAACAATATGGAGTTGATATGAAAAAAACTATTCTCGCAACACTTGTAACATTTTTATCGTTTTCAGTTCAAGCAGACGTAATTAATTGTTTCTCTGAATCCATACGCTCCACCTATAGTATGTCGCAACTGACGTTAACTTATCTTAACATGCAGGCCGCCAAGGGTGAAAAAAAAGAATTTGCTGTTTTTAAAAATGTTTCTTTTCAAATAAGATCTCCGGGCGTTTTTGAGCTTGTTTCTAAAGAAAAAAAGGTTTTACAAACCTTGAGTTTAAACAACCAGGGTTCTGATGGTAGAAGCGATATGGTCTATCCTTATAATTTGAACGATACAAGCGGAGTGATGTTTGAGAGCGTTAACCAAGGTGGCTGCACCTCGAATTATTTTAAGGCGAAATAAATTTTAAACATACGAATTATTTAAAAGCTCACCGAGCCCACCGGCTCCCGGAACTATATATTGCTTTTCATTAAGCCCTTTTTCTTGATCCCAGTTAAGCCCCAGAGGAGATTTTAATATTTCTTCTGGCGATAATCCGCGATCGACCCTCAGGGCAAAAACCTGTATTTTTTTTGAATGATTTAGAACTTTTTTTAAATATTCGGGCGTTACTATTAAATGTATCGCAATGTAACTTTGCGCCGGACCTTCGATGTTTTTTTCATAGTGGTCAATTGCAGAAGTTAATGTGCCGCCGGTGGCTCCCATCGGATCCGGAAAAATCACGAAGCTGTTTTTAACGCTACCGCCGATTTTATAGCAGCCCAAAAAAGTGCCGGTAACTTTTTGTGATTCATCAGTAGCTCGGGCTGCGAAAATATGATCTTGTCTGATATTGTCGGCAGGTAATACATCATGTAAAAATTCGTAACAAAGATGGCTTGGGTAAGTTCCGGCACGGGCTAAATTTACGGTGACGGCCTTGGTGGTTTGATTGAAACTTTGTGCCGTCAATAAAGCCTTCGGGTGTGCCTCGCTCATGCGGGTTTTGTAGAGCTGTATTTCTCGTGGGAAGCAGCGGTTAACTACTGCTTCGATCAGGCCAAGATATAATTTTTTTACTAAGCGGTTTACTTCTGGTTGTTTTGTTTCGGGCAAACACAGGCGGGTGAGCTGATTTTCTAAATAAATATTATTAATCAAATTAAACTGCGAACCATAATGATGAGTTTGTTTGATGTTTTCCATATTCTAGTTATATGTCAGATAAATCTCTGTTCAAGAATAATAAACCACTGCTGCATGTGTCATATTTGTACGTACTACGCAGAAATTAGTATTCCAGTTAAAATTATGTTAATAGTATTAAAATGCATCAAAAGCCCATTCTGACCAACATTCAGATGATACAGCCGCCCTACGAAAAAACTCAAGACGAGTTAAATGACTGGCTTACGGAGTGTCACATTAAGGCCGAAAAAAACAGTTCAGAGGCTGAGCGTCTGAAAATCCTTTTTAAGCGATATTTGATTAAACCCACACAGATTGCAAAACGATCTTTTGAATGCCCGGATATTACGGATATGAATTCTTGGGAAAGTAAACGCGTTTATAAAATTACAAACGAAACACGCCAGGGCATCGATATTTCTGAGAGAAATAAATTTTTTTCAGAACGTGCCCAAGAAATAATGCAGCAGTTTTATAATACAAATCAAAATCCACCTCAGCATTTAATTCACGTAACATGTACAGGCTATGTTTCTCCAAGCGCTGCTCAGTTGCTTGTTTCAAATAAAAATTGGCGGCAGACGGCCATTACTCATGCCTATCATATGGGGTGTTATGCCGCGCTGCCAGCAATAAGAATAGCCGAAGCTTTGGCTAAAAAAGATTTTAGCGTTGACATTGTTCACACTGAAATGTGTGGTCTGCATTTGAATCCTCTTGATCACACGCCAGAACAAACTATTGTGCAGAGTTTATTTGCGGATGGACATATTAAATATTCAATTGCAGATGGGGACAGCTCGCGCAGGGGTGACCTTCGAATTTTGTGCATTAAAGAGTTTGTTGTTCCGGACTCGCAAGCCGATATGAGCTGGATGCCATCACCTTGGGGAATGCAAATGACGCTTTCACGCGATGTGCCTGATAAAATCAGACAGCATTTAAGGGAATTTATTGTATCTTTGTGCGCGGGATACGATTTAGCTGAAATCTTAAAAAACTCAATTTTTGCAATTCACCCTGGTGGACCAAAAATAATTGAGTCCGTTCAAAAAGAATTAGAATTGAACGATCAGCAGTGTCTCCTGAGTAAAAAAATTCTTTTTGAAAGAGGAAATATGTCGTCAGCAACACTGCCTCACATCTGGAAGGAAATTGTTGAAAGTAATCCGACTTCGGAAACCAAAATTGTAAGTCTTGCCTTCGGTCCAGGTCTTACAATATTCGGTGCCATTTTTGATGTGGTATGATTCTATGATTAGGTTTATTGTTAGTCTTAACAATGGGAGATTTTATGAAATCGATTCTATCAGTGGTTTTAGTTTTATTTGCAGTTCATGTTCATGCGGCTCCGGAATTGACCAACATTACCGATGCAGATTTTGAAAGTATAACAAAAGAGATGTCAGCAAACTTTACGCACGGTTCTATAATGGGAGCTTCAAAAATGGGGACCATTTTTGGCTTTCAATTCGGGATTATTGCTGCACAAACAGCGACACCAAATATTGACGCTATAGCAAAAAGAAATCCGGGATCAGAATTACCAAGTCTTTACAATGCAGGACTTATGGGGGCAATTGGTATTCCGATGGGCCTTGCTTTTGAAGTCGTCATTATACCCAAGCTAACAGCCGCTGGCGCCAGCCTTAGCGCAAATTCATTCGCTTTAAAATATAATATTAATGAAGTAATTCCTGTTCTTCCCATTAACTTAGCGCTGCGTGGCTTTAGCTCTAATGCTAGCTTTGGATTTGCTCAGGTGGTTTCTGCGATTAATGTCGATGTTAATAATAAAACAAATGTTTCAGGTATTCAGTTGTTGTTATCGCCAATGATACCAATGATCGAGCCCTATGTTGGCATCGGCTTATTAAACGGTTCAAATGAGTTAAGCGTAACGGGCTCTAACCCGATTTTTGCTCCCGGTTTTTCCACTGCACAATCTGCAAGTAAGACGGCAAGCAGCACACAGATTTTGGCCGGTGTGGATGTGAACTTACTATTATTAAAGCTAGGACTTGAACATTCGCAAAGCTTCGGAGCTTCACGCACAGGATTTAAACTATCTTTTGGATTTTAAGTAGGTTCATCATAAAAACCAAAAACAAAGAGCTGCGATTAGTGTCGGCAGTAATGCGCCTCTAAAGAGCAACAGAGGGTTTATGCCTTCAGTACCAAATGAAGAATTGAGTATTCCATATCCCGCGGGGTTGGGAGCATTAGCGATGACCGTCAACCCACCACCTGTTACCGCACCAGCAACCAAAGCGTAGCGTGAAGCCTCACTGAGCGAAGGGACTTGTGCGCCTAAGTAAGTTAGGGCGGCATTGTCGGTAATTGCAGTTAATGAGATTCCTCCCAAAAACAGAGGGAGTGCATCAAGTTTTGTTAAGAGTGGTTCTAGCCACCATTTTTGCGGACCGCCCAATATCACAAGGCCTCCCAAAAAAAAGGCCACAAGTAAACCATCGCGAAGTTTCAGGTCATCTTGATATTCTTTTGTGACTGTTGCTAGACCTAAGAAAAACAAAAAGATTCCTGTAAATAAAATCAAATGATGTGCAGAAAATACAATCGCAATTAAAAAGATAAGGTGCGTGGCAATAACCCAAATCGGAATTCGAAGATTTGATTTGGGAGTTAGATCGAGAGATACCTGTGCAATTTCAGCTTTAAATCTCCATGTCACAATACTAGTCGAAATTAACAGCGCAAATGCCGCCTTCCAACCAAAATTACTTAGCATAAAACCCAGATCCCAATTCCATTTTGCAGCCACCATAAGTATGGGAGGTGCGGCAAAAGGAGTAAGTGTGCCGCCAATAGATATGTTGACAAAAAGTAGTCCAATTGTGGCGTACATAAGTTTTTGCGAAATTCCTTTTTTATAAAAACGTTCAAGTAAGATCAATGCCGTCACTGTCATCGCCGCTGGCTCGGTGATAAAGCTACCTAAGAGAGGGCCTATGATTAAACAGGTTGCATAAAAAGCGACCGAGGCTTTAACGGGTAAAATTCGCGAAACGACTTCAATTAATTTAGAGGCCAAAATTAATATTGGACGAGTAGAGCAGACGACCATAATCACAAATACAAAGGCCGGTTCGGTAAATTTTTGGGATTCAAGAAACTTTATCACTGCCGTTGATCCATCAGTCATGAAGAGAAAAGCCAAGAATATAGCGGCCCAAATGCCGAACACGACTTCAACCTCGCCGAAAAGGTGAAAGAAGTTTTCGCCAACAGAACCATCTGTGAATTTATGTGCTAGGTGCTGAAAATACTTTACTGAAAAAGTGTGAAGAATTGCTAGGGCAAAGCAAGTCGTGGCAAAAACCTCAGCCAACGAAATATTTATCACAGAACATCCCCCCTAGGTGGCGATCGTAAGCTAAAGTTTTAATGGTGACCCCACCCTGAATTGAACAGGGATCATACGTTTAGGAAACGTGTGCTCTATCCATTTGAGCTATGAGGTCTTGAATTCTACAATTTATAATTAATATACAGGCTGCCCGGATAATTTCAATGGGTATTGCTTGTGCATCGCCGAGCCTTTATAGTACTTTATAAGCAGAAATACGCAGAGGAAATCGAAATAATTGAACTTTTTAAGACTTAACGACTATTTACTTTCAATTTTATTTGAAGATGATGAGATTCTGGCAATTGATAAGCCCTATGGTATTAACAGCCATACAAACGATGCCAAAACTAGCCCAACAAGCAGTTCGGACGTTCACACGGATGATATAAGCGATGGTTTAATTGAAATCTATGAAAAGCAATTAAAGCGAAAACTGCATATTGTACACAGGCTAGATCAGACAACCACTGGCGTTATTATTTTTGCAAAATCACAAGAGGCAGCAAAAAAATATGCAGAATATTTTTTTAACAGAGAGGTTAAAAAAACCTATTTATTTATTACCGCGGCACAAACGCAGCAAGAAAGTTTTTTCATTGATCAGAGCATTGTTCATAAGGCCAAAGAGCTTGAGGCCAGCACGGAATTCAGTGTACTTAAAAAGTCTGAAAAATTTTCGTTATGGCAGGCTAATCCACTGACAGGAAGAAACCATCAGATCAGAATTCACGCCAAAGCCGCTGAGATACCAATTATTGGCGATGAAAAATACGGCGGCTATAATTTCCCATTTTTAAGTTTGCACAATCATAAAATTGAGTTCCCGAACGGAATTATTATTAAGTCAGCGCCGCCGAAATACTTTGAAGATCTAAACTTGTTAGAAAATCAAATTTTAGTAAAAGCGCTTTTTGAAACAGACCGAAGAACACGACTATTTTCGGCCACGTCGCAATGGGATCAGTGTTTTAGATTGGTTCACAATAAAGACTCGGGATTTACAATTGATCAGTTCGGAAAAGTTCTGATGCTGTCTAGTTACAATGAAGATTGGGCTGAATCCGATACGAAAACATTTTCCTATTTTTCGTCTTATATAAAAAAACCGATCTTGGTGCGCAAGATGCATAATCGCGGCAAAGATCCATTGAATAAGTCAAATTTTGTTATTCAACCTCAGCCAGATGCACCGCCGCTAGAGGCCGTATGGATAGCGAAAGAAAATAATATTAATTATGAAATGCGAAGTGATACGGGGCAGTCTTTCGGTCTTTTTTTAGATCAGCGATTACAAAGAAATTGGATTTTGAATAATTCAAAAGAGAAAGTTGTACTAAATTTGTTCTCTTACACCTGTGGCTTCAGTGTGGCGGCGGCCTTGGGCGGAGCTTTGCAAGTGACTTCGATTGACACCAGCAAGAATGTTTTGAATTGGGGAAAAAAGAATTTTGAAATAAATAATTTAGATCAAGAAAAGCATAAATTTTTAGTGCGCGATAGTTTGGATTTTTTAGAATACAGTCTTAAGAAAAATATTAAATATGATATTATTGTATGCGATCCGCCTTCTTTTTCGCGTGGAGAAAAAGGAGTTTTTAAAATTGAGTCAAATCTTGAGGCGCTATTAAAAAACTGTTTAAGTTGCCTGAATCCAAATGGACATTTGCTATTTTCAACTAATTTTGAAAATTTTTACATCGATGATATAAGAAAAGCCATTCTAAAGGTGAAGAGCGCTCTGGGTTTGCAGCACTTAGAAATTAACAGCATTCAACCGGGTCTTGATTTTGAATTGGCTGGAATAAAGCCGGTATTAAAGTCATTTCTGATTAAAGTTTAAAATAAATGAAAAAGATTTCGGCTTTAATAATTTTAATTACGACGATAATCAGCGCTTGCATGATTTATTTGGTTTTTTCTGGCATCAGTTTGCGTTCTGCACCGCTTATTCAGCCCTCCTTCATTTCCGCTGACTACAGTAATGTCGGAATCGGAGTGACCCATCGATTGTTTCATGAATTACAAGATGCGCATTTTATCTTGTGGGGAGTATTACCTGAAAACAGCGAAACAAAACTAATTTTGGAGCGTATCGCCACAGAATATGAAAAGACATTTCACCAATCAGTACAATTTTTAGATACCACAAAAGGCATTACGCCTGAGCAAATTAATAGCTGTGCGAAGCCTTGCTGGCTATTAGTTCCTGATACCAAGGCTCATCAGCTAGAGAAAAATGATTTCATTGAAGAAAACATACGTTTGAGTAGCAAAAATTTTATCACCATGACGCTGCTCTTTTTTAACCGAGAGGCGTTTGTTTCTGCAGAATGCGAAACTCAGAAGCGGCTAAATTTAAATTGCCTAACATCGGTGTCGATCAGAGAAGTTCGCAGGAAAATGAAAAATCTAAAAGAGCGTTATTTTTTCTTACGCAAGTACAATGAAAATGATTTTTTTCTTTTTGTTGAAATCAAAAATTAAGCGTCAATTGCAACGAAATTCCGGCCTGGCCTTTGTAACCGCGAAGGCTAGTAAACTCTAAATGTGGGGTAAGCTGAAGATCAAGAATTTTTTTATAGATTAAATGATACCACGAAGTGGACAAAACGTAGGAATCGAGATGATAATTATCTCGATTATTTGAAAAAAACAAAAGGCTGTATGACATGGCATTAATATTTGATATGGACTGTCCTAAAGAAACACCATTCGTGGTAGTGTACTTATGTGTTTTCTCAAAATATGTGCCGTCATTGATTAATGTTAATGAAAATGTATTTGTTAATACAAAATTAAAGTTTATTGCCTGAAATAGGCCAGTGCCATTTGTAGCATCGGCAAATAAATTTAACTTAGGATTGATCTGAAAATGATTTAGATCTAGTGTGCTTTCAAATACTAACGAATGAGAAATGACTAAAGGATCTTGCAATCCTATACGTGGCTGAAACGAAGTTCGTATTTTTCCGACACTTTTAAATACGCCGATAGTGGCACCATAATTAGTTTCACGAGGAGATTGACGTATAAGCTTATTTTTGGCACCGCGCTCATCTTGCTCGTTATAACTGGTAAACTTTAAATTCCAGTATTTTTCAAGGTTTGGGAAGCGCGGATTAATAATTATGGTGGTCTGGTTGCTTGGTGCTGTGCCTTCCTTTGAAAATGTTGTATTTTCAAGTTTTACACTCGATTGGTTTTTCTCACTGTTCAGTTGTTCTCCAACCAAGAACAGATCAATACCTTCAGTTAGGTTGTCAAACCATTTTGAAATTTCAATGTTGCTGTCAATAAATTTTCGTTCAAAAGTTTTTTTATGTAATTCGTCGTCATCATCGGCTATATCGAAACTATCAAAGCCAGATGCATGAGTAGAAAGTAAAAGTAAAAAACTTAGTATAAAGATTTTAAATGAAATAAAAAAAGATTTTGATTGAAAACAAGCTCGCATCAATCTTATGCTTTCTTTGTGTCAAAGTTTAATTTTTTTGTCATTACAGCTATTTTGCATTACTCCATTAGTGGTTTAGCCTATTCAGCGGCAGAGGGTAATATTACATCTTACTTCGGCCCTTATCTATACAAAACTAATTTTTCGGGGACGCAAAAATCAGAGGTTCATTCTCCCACGCTAGCCGGATTTGGTCTAGTGGTTAATGGTGACATCAATAATAAGGGAAGTCTTGAAATTGGTATTTTTCAGATGAATAAAGTCTATATGCGGGAAGAGCTGGGAAAATTCATCGGGGAGCAAACGGCCTTGGTTCATATCACCATGGGTTATAGACGCTGGTTCAGTGAATATGTTTCGGGCTCGTTAAGTCTGTCTTCAGGTTATTCCATGGGCTCACCTAAAATTGTTCACTCGGATTTTGTACCGGGCAGCGAGATCAATACATCCGCCAGAGACACGACCGAGTATGGGTTTGACTTGGCACTGCAGACGGAGTTGTACAGTCAACCTACCTATGCGGTTGTTTTCGATGCACGCTACTCGTTGTCTGTTACAAATAAAAAAAATGAAAATGCCGACCACTATGGCATGATGTTAGGCCTTCGACATACGTATCAGGAAAAAAAAGAAAATAAAAATTTAAAATAACAAATCTAATTAGTTTATTTTCAGGGGCTTATTGGTGGTAGTGGAGTAACAATACAACCCGGTTCATCTGAAATAACACCATTGTTGACATTACAATAGTTAAGTTGAGTATTAGTTAAAGTTGTATCGCCAGTTATGGTTCCATTAAACAATAGGTTTACGTTTGATAAACGAACTCGCCCGCCATAGATATCGTAGTCATACAATGTAACGCCATTACTGATTTCAATACTACCGCCATCAAATGCAACAAGACTCGATGGGGTTAAAACACTAAATCGATTTGTAATTAGAATATATCCCGAACCGTAAGTTTGAGTAGAAAGATTCAGTAATCCAGTGTGATATAAATAATCACCAAAAATTTTAACGTTCCCGAAAATTTGCGATCCAGCAAGGCCAACTGAGCCACATATTATTACATCTTTACCTATATATGTATCAACGTCCTGATATGGGCCAGTTGAGACAAATGACCCAACAAGGCCGCCCTCGCTACCATCAGGATTGATAAAAGTCGTAAGAGAATCTGGTGTTCCATCAAGCATTTGACAACAGTTGGGTCCCAGTAACAGCGCGACGTTTTTTAGGTCCTGCTTTAACAGAACAGTGAAGAATTTGATATAAACTTCACTAAAACCGTGAGCTCTTTTATCAACTGCTAAAATTTCTGTTTTTAATGCTTCAGTTAATGGAATATTTGCATTAAGTCGCCCCGGTACACTTAAAATAAAATCTTCCGCATTCGTTAAATAGCTGCCCATGGGTTTTCCATTTTTATCGCTTGCGACAATACTGCTAGCGGGCGTTGCTACTTGAAGCATAGCAAAGAGGCTACGCTTATTAATGGGCTGCTCTGCCATTAATTGTGTATAGGCATCATTAATAAAAAGCCCACCCTGCGAATGACTGATAGCAATTATTTTTTTGTTGTCTCTAAAGGCATCCTTCCATGCGCTTAAATGCATATCTATTGTCTCTTGATAGTTCGCTTCGATCTTATAATTAAAGGCCGCAATTATTAAGCGCATAGCAATTTGCGCAGAAAGAGACAATGGTTCTGGAATTGGCACAACAGGTAAAGTAAAAAGACCTGAGTACAAACGCGCAGCCTGAATAAATGAGATTCCAAAAAATTCAGCTGTCTTTTGCACTTGAGACTCGTAAAGATCCAGCGCTAAACCTGCGCTGAAATTGTAAGTAAGTGAATATTCGACATTGCCTTTCTTGTCGATATCGGAATTTGGGAGAAGCCGTTTGACTTTTTCGAGATGTATTTGGGAAGCATCCTTTCTACTAGTATCAACACCATTAGTAAAAGTAACAAGAGTCCCATTTTGTGAGCAAGTCAGACCTGTTTGAGTTTGCGCTTGTGCTGTAAAAGATAAGGTCAGAGCTAAAAGTATAAACGTTCTCATAAATCTCCCTTATAAAATTCAATAATTTAAAAAACTTAGTTTGGCAAAATATCTGGATCAAAATCGCAGTCTGTTTTTAGTTCATCGCGTGCCATTACGGTTTGCCCATTAAAGTTAGCATTGGCTTTAATCTCTGAACGAATGCGAGCGTCGGTGTTTAAAATTTGCGAATCCATCTGTTTATATAATTTAAAGCCCTCATCAATACCTAATATGTATTGTAAACAATCAATTGCTCTGAAAAGTACATATGAGGTCTCAATAGATTTAGCTCGATCATTCACATCTAAAAGACTTGTTTGACTAATTTTTGCCGCCTGCATTAACGCAGCGACGGCTTTCGCTGAACCCCCATGATTTAATACAATCCATCTTTGCACATCATCTCGTACCCCATCATTATCTGAATCTATTCCCTCAAGCGTAGCCATTCCTGCCTCACCTGGATCGGGTGGTAACACAGGTCCAGCGCTAATAGCGAAGTCAGCTTCACCTTTATATTTGCCGTGGTTTGAGTGGTCATGCTTGTTATCTTTTCCGCGAATTAAATTTTTGATAAAATCTTTTATAATTTGCACCCAAGATTTTGCGGATTTAACCTCGAACTCAATTTTAAAGTTTCCTAGTTCTAATGAATCAGTAGGAATTTGCGCAAGCCATTTGTCGTTCTGGCTTATCAATGTTACTTTTTGGTCTTTTGATTTATGTTTTTTACTTGGGTCTAAGTTTTTAATTTCATATTCGGCCTTACCCGGCAAAAACCCCATCGGCAGCTCTAACGAAAACTCTGCGGTTGTATTTTGCTTTACTGGTGAATTTAAAGCTTGCACGTTAATGCGATGATTGTGCTTGTTATCCTTTATATTTTCGCCGTGTGCTAATGCTACTTGTGAAAAAACGAATGATGTAACAAACCCTAGAAGCAATACAAAACTTATTTTTAAGTGCACAAATCCCCCTAATGCTTAAATATATATTCGTATATTGTCTCAAATTGCGATACTTATTCCAGAATTTGGGGGGCTTACAGCTAATAATAAAAAATTTTTAGCAGTTTACGTACCTCCAGAAAAATCCTTACCTAGACTATCGGCTGAGCGGGAATTTTACTTAAGGATTTTTTTGAAAAATAGTTTTAAATCAATTAAGTATGTGTTTAAAAGTCTGAGTTTGATTCAACTTGAGAATTTTTAATCGTTTCTTGACATCACTGTTTTTTTGAAAATGCGGTCTGTCTTAATAGGGTACACGCTGAATCTTTGAGGAACTTGCCTCTTTCATCTCGAAGAGGTAGGTTTACTTGATGAGTTTTATTGCAAAATTATATGAGCAGTCCAAGCTATCGAAATTTATTATTTTGATTGCAGTATTTTCGTTAGTCAGTGGCTTAGCATTGCGTACAGCGACAGTATTTTCGCTAAATTACAGCAACGATGAAGCCGGTACGTCACTTTATGTAACTGGTCATAGTTATCAGGATGTTCGTACGTTAATGGAGACCTCTCCATATGTGCAGGCAAGTGATCTTTTGGTGATGCAGTCCGAAGACCCAAATAAATCATTGCTAGATACAATTAAGATTATTTCGGAAGAAGATCCGCAGCACCCGCCACTGTATTGGATTATCGCAGCACTTTGGGTGAAAGTAGTCGGAGATTCAGAAGCGGGTATTCGCATACTTTCACTTTTATTAAGTCTGCTCGCACTAGCTGTAATTTTTTTTCTGGTGCAATTACTTGTTCCCAATAACCCGTTAGCACCGCCAATTGCCGTTGCGCTATCGGCGCTGTCGCCATTTCATGCGGTATTCGCAGCGGAGGCGCGCGATCAAAGTCTTTTAATTTTACTGGCGTTATTGTCGACGACTCTTCTGCTGGCTCGGCGCTGGAAAACATATACTATTGTATTAATAGCGTTAACGTATACATCTTTATTTTCGATTTGCATTTTATGCGTACACAGCGCCATTGTTTTTATGAATTGGAATTCTTATAAAAGAACTGATCGGACACATTTAATTTTTTCATGGGTTACTTGTGCAATAGCGTTTCTTCCTTGGCTCATAAATTTAGTTCTACAAATGCGAATGGCCGTTGCTGGGCTCAATTGGTTGCAGTTTGATTTCGTATCTGATACTATTTTTTATTTTAGGACGATTCTTTCATACTTAGCACGAACTTTCATAGATTTTAATTTACGTGCAGATTCTAGTTCTGTATTAGAGTACGTTCTTCAAGTGCCATTTATAATAGGAGTATTAGCTGTTGAATTTTTTGCAATAATTTACTTGCTCTATAGTGCTTCTTCAAAAGTACGTAGTTTTGTGTGTGTACTTATTTTATCAAACTTGCTGCCGATGTTTATATCCGACATGCTAACTGGCGGTTCCAGTATTGTGGTGGGGCGCTATTGGGTACCATTATTTTTAGGTTTGCAAATGGCGGTTGTAATGTGGATTGCAGACCTTTTAGCTAGTAAAAACACCTTTCAGTTAAAAGCTGGATTTCTGACTTTAATATTCTTATTATTAATTGGCGGAAGTTCTTTAGTTCAAATGGGAAGAAGTTCGGTTTGGTGGTCAAAAGGCGATAAGGATTTTGCTACAGCTATTAATGTTGTGAATGAATCTGCTAACCCAGTTCTTCTTGCGGATGATATAAATTTAATGATTGGTCTTTCTCGGATTGTAAAGCCATCAACAGCACTGGTGATGGCACCTAAAATTTTAGCGAGAAATTTATGTGAAAAATTTTCGGATATTTTTCTTCGTATTAGATATTTGCCAACAGAGCAGTTATATCAAAATATGAATGGTTTTACTATTGAGCGAATAGTGCCAAGGTTTTTTCGGGTTCGCTGTAATTTATCGGATAGACAAAACAACAACTAATTAATATCGAGCACAACTATTTTTTCGTTACCCGAGCCATCGCTTACTTTTAGGGTAATCGGGCTTGTGGCCGTTGGAGGAATTTTTAAACGGAATAAAAATATAGTATTGCTGTAGTCGCCTCGGGTGGTAAAGCTGCGACCGTCTGAAAGTTTTAGGTTTCTGGCATAAACTTC
>ERZ1292633.2608-Hain-H41-02um-R1-2608-length-18232-cov-5_pt1 | contig 18232 bp, 17 predicted proteins | sample MGYA00564406_ERZ1292633 | MGnify/ENA primary metagenome ERZ1292633 (study PRJEB36523, sample SAMEA6512639) | groundwater metagenome | collected 2019-01-08 | study: AquaDiva: Metagenomics assemblies of 32 groundwater samples | reverse complement strand
CACGCCTGGGGTTATTCACGAGCCCGGTCATGGCGTGTTCGATGTCGCTGTCCGTACCTTCAATGAACACCTTGAGAGGAATCAAGCTTCGGCGGATCACGTACTCAAGGGTGAGTTTCAAAGCCTCAGCCGCGACCATGTTGTTCGGGTGATAGTACACTTCCCGCGAAAGCCCGGCTCGATCCCGGACGAGGTCTTCAATCCATGCCGTGGTCTGTACTTCCAGGATTCCGTCTTGCACGCCCGTCACGGAAAAAATGGTACCGGTCGAAAAGAGACCAAGATCCTGGCCGCCGATCATCCGTCGATCCATGACCACGTAGGCGAGTGTGTCGGCAAGACGAAGCAGGCTACCGAGGTCACCTCTTTCCGCCATGACCTCCAGAACTTCGTCTGGATTTACGCCGGCGAGCGCGAGCGCTTCGCGGACATCAAGATCGGTTTTGACAATGATTTGTCCGCGCACTTCATGGTGGGGGAGACCGAGGCGTTGTGAGACTTCGTCTCCGTCGTGGCTGAAGGCAGGGTAGCCCACGTCATGGAGTAGAGCGGCAAACGCCGCGACCGCTACGTTGTGGAGCGGATAGCCGAGGCGGATCATGAGCCCGATCACGTGTGCGGCTACAAACCGCGAGTGGGTCCAGCGATCGTGGACATACGGGGCCGTCGCGACCGCTCCCTGGGTATGCTGCATCTGCCGCGGATCGCGTTTTACTCCAAACTGTTTGAGTCCCACGAGACGATTGATCGCTGGGCACGTTTCGAGGTCGGCAATAGCATCGCTATAGAGCTCAAAAAAGCGCCTGGCTCGCCCGCACATGATCGGATCAACCCCGTCCTCGGCCGCGAGCACCCAGTCGAGCACCATCTCTTCCGTGTTCATCGAAAGCATCGGCGCTCTGTAGATGTCGGCCATGGGATCATCGCGGTCGAGTTCGTGAAGATCGATCCCTCCGGCTTCCTCGAACGTGGCATTCGCTCGCGCTTGGTCCGCCCGGAATCGGGCGAGCGCGAGTTTTTCCTTACTCGGCATCAGCCCTCCAGGCTGTCCTCACCCTAAGGGCAATTTAGGATCGGGTCAACAATGGTTGATTTTTCATTAAAAGGCGATTAGGATGGGTTCGTTATGCGAATCTTTGGAATCGAAACAAGTTGCGATGAGACGGCGATGGCGATTGTCGAAGGCAAAGGCGATCGGGTGAAGGTCAAAGCCAACATCGTTGCTTCGCAGATGAAACTCCACGAAAAGTACGGTGGGGTGGTGCCTGAAGTCGCGGCGCGTCAGCATGTTGAGACGATCATTCCAATGCTCTCTGAAATCGTCCCGCCAAACGGCAAAGGGATTGATGCCATTGCGGTGACTTATGGGCCCGGGCTCGTGCCGGCACTCAGAGTCGGTGTTGAACTGGGTCGGACGTTGTCGTTGCTTTGGCAAAAGCCGCTTATCGGAGTGAATCACCTCGAAGGCCACATCTACTCGAACTGGCTGAAGCCACGGTATAAGCCGATGGTCTTTCCGGCGCTGGTGTTGATTGTCTCTGGCAAGCATACGGAGATCGTGCTCATGAAAGGCTACGGAAAATATCAGTTGCTCGGAGAAACGCGCGATGATGCTGCCGGCGAGGCCTTCGACAAAGTGGCCCGGATTCTTGGCTTGCCCTATCCAGGCGGCCCGGCAGTTTCCCGCTTGGCTAAAGAAGGCAATGGCAGCCGCTTTGATTTGCCACGACCAATGATTGATTCTAAAGATTTTGATTTTAGTTTTTCAGGGCTCAAGACCGCGGTGCTCTACACTTGGCGAGAAGCGGGAGAGAAAAAAGCTCTCAAAGCCGACATGGCCGCTTCGTTTCAAGAAGCAGCCGTGGGTGTACTGGTCGGCAAGATGACCAAAGCGATCGCATTGACCAAACCAAAAACGGTCATGATCGCTGGTGGGGTCGCGGCCAACGAGCACCTCAGATCCAGACTTGGGAAGGCGATCAAAAAGCAGTTCCCGAAAGTAAAATTTATTGTGCCGGAGATGAAGTACACCGGCGACAATGCCGCCATGATCGCTGCCGCTGGATACTTTCGCGCATTGAAAAAAGATTTTGTTGATCCGCGCGACCTCGAGGCCAATCCCAACTTGGGACTTGTATGATCTACACCACTCACTCAGCCAAAGAGACCAAACAGATCGCCGCTGACTTTGCCAAGAAGTTAAAAGGTGGAGAGTTTGTTGCTCTGATTGGCGACCTCGGAAGTGGCAAAACGACTTTTGTTCAAGGCCTGGCCGCTGCCCTTGGGTCGGCCGCGAAAGTGAAGAGCCCGACGTTTACTATTATGGACATCTATCCCTGTAAGCACCCCACAATTAAACAGATTGTCCATGTGGATTTTTACCGTGCCCCCAATTCTCACACGGATCTCGCTCTCGATGAATACAAAACAGGAGACACGATTATTGTGGCTGAGTGGCCCACCCCACGAGATATCAAAAACCGTTCGCACTCCATTTCCTTTGCCCTTGGCAAAGCAGAGAACGAACGACTGATCACGATCAAACGCTAATTTCTACTCTGTGGCGACGCGGAACACTTCTTCGACGGAAGTAATTCCATCGAGCGCTTTCAAAATACCATCTTGGGCAAGGGTCACCATGCCTTGAGCTTTGGCGATTTCGCGCATTTGATATTCAGACACATTGCCGGCAAGGACAGCTTCTTCTACTTCTTTGTTCATTACCAATATTTCGTAAATACCGATGCGTCCTTTGAAACCAGTCATGTTGCACACTTCACAACCTTTTCCGTGAAAAAATTTGAGGTTGTCGAGGTTCACGATTTCACCAGAGTTTTGTGGAATTTCTGAGAGCACAGCTTTCACCCGAGCGAGAGTCTCGGCGTCGAGGGCGACTTCTTCTTTGCAATCTTCATGAATTTTTCTGAGTAGTCGCTGGCCAACAAGGGCATTCAAGGCCGGCGCAAGCAAAAACGGCTTGACTCCCATCGACAAGAAGCGGGGGATCGCGCCAGCGGCGTCGTTGGTGTGAATAGTTGAAAGCATTAAGTGGCCAGTCAGCGCCGCTTGAATAGCAATTTCGGCAGTTTCCAGATCGCGAATTTCACCAACCATGACAATGTCTGGATCTTGGCGCAGAATCGAACGGAGGCCTTTGGCAAAGGTGTAATCCTTGGTGTGGTCGATCTGACTTTGATTGACCCCGGCGAGCTTGTATTCGATCGGATCTTCCAGGGTGATCATTTTCACGTTGGGTTTGTTCAAGCGCTGGAGGACTGCGTAGAGCGTGGTGGTTTTACCAGATCCTGTTGGACCAGTAGTCAAAACCATTCCATGCGGCTTTTCAATTTCTTTTTTGAGTTTGGCAAACATGGCTGGGCGGAGTCCAAGGGCTTCAAAACCAAGTTTGACCGCTTCGGAAGTCAACAGACGCATAACCACCGACTCGCCGTAGGCCGTCGGAAGGGTTGATGTACGCACATCGATTTTTTCTTCTTTCAAGAAAATGGTGAAGCGGCCGTCCTGAGGGCGATCGGTGACATTGATTTTGAGCCCAGCGATCAGTTTGATGCGGCTGGAAATTTTTTTCCACTCTTCAATCGGGAGATTGGCCACGTCTTGCAACATGCCATCAACACGCAAGCGCATTTTGACCCCAGACTCGCCAGCCTCGACGTGGATGTCGCTGGAGTTGAGCTCCAGGGCAGCCGAAATCATAATGGACATCACATCTGTGGTCGAAGCTTTATCAAGAAGTGCTTGAACCGTGGCAAAGTTTTTGACCTCTGCCCGATATTTGGCAAGTTCTTCATCGGTGAGTTCCACTCCTTTTGAGGTCGCCGTTATTTTTGGGAGTGCGGCATACAGCTCAAGCGCCTTTTCTAAACTGTGAGCACTGACTTTGTACACTTGGGCGTTCGTGTGATGGCGCTCGCCAAGTTGATAAGCAAGCTCTTTCACTTTAGGATCGTTAGGCACCACCGCTCCGAGACGCAGTTCTGGACCAGTAAACAAAAACACGATGGCTCCGAGTGCTTTGGCTTGCTCTTCAGGAATAATCGTGAGCGCTTCAGGCGAAATCGCAAAGCCCACCAAGTTCACATAGCCGACGCCAGCGGCTGCGGCTTCTTTTTGGGCTTCAGTTTCTTTTTCTGAGGTGTGAATCGCGGTCATCTTCTCTTCAAATTTTTCTGTTGGGAGCGAAGTCGACGAAGTTGAAACAGGCGTGGCCGTTGGCACGCTCTTTTTTAACAAATCTTCAATGGAAGGAAAATCTTTGGACACAGGTCATCTGGTTAAGCGCTGAATGACGCGTTCAATTTTTGAAGTGATGGACGATCTGCGGCCGAATTTTTCGTAAGCCTCAAACCAGGTGGCATAGGTGAAGGTGGTCATGAAGGCGAAGAACAAGCAGATTAAGGCGAAGAAAAACAGGGTGCCGATGGTGATGGTCGCGGTCCACAGAATCCCTGAGCCGACGAGGGTTGCTCCGCGCAGTGCCAAGAGGTAAGGGACAGAGCCGAGGACAAGTGCGATCACGGTTGCGAGCGAGACAACGAGGTTCACGAGGAACAAGATGACACCGAGCTCGGTAATTGGCAGCCAGTGTTTTTTGAGCACTTGCCAGGTGGCTTTGAAAGCACTCCAGATGCTTTGATGACGCTGTACCACTTCGATCACGGTGAACACCGAAAAGTAACTGATGATTAATGCCAGTGGGATGAACACCAGGAACACGGCCAAGTTCACAAGAGCGTCGCCAGCCACGGTTTCGGTGCGCAGGGCCATGAAGGCTGCTGCGACCGTGAGTGACAGCGCGATCATGGTGAGTCGCGCCAAGACGTCGACGGCGAGCACGCGCCCCATCAGGCGGTGGGTATGGCGCAAAAATGCCGCTGTTTTTTTGCCTTTGCCCCGGAATCCTTGAATGAGCGAGATCTGACCAGCGGCGATGAGCAGGGCTAGGGCGATGAGTCCCCCAATTACAATGGTCATGGTGAACTGCAGGCGGATCGGCGAGACCAAGGTCAACTTTTGGATGTAGCTGAACAAGGTCGTCACCCCAATCATGCTTCCTTCGAGGAGCGGTCGCGCGCCTTCACGGGCTGCGCTTTGATTGAAGGTGCGAAAGACAATATCGACTACGCTCCCGGCGCTCGCGAGGCCTGCCAAGACGGCAAAAAACCACAGACGCTTGTGGCGCCAGGTGGTCCTCCAGGCTGCTTGTAAAATCGGTCGGTACACGGCCTCCTCCTTCATAGTCCTCCGTAAATAACAAGCGGGGCAGACCACGTTGATCTGCCCCTACATCATACACCATTTTTACTTGTCTTTTTCCACACCCGCCGTTTCGCTTGCTGGTTTCCCGAGAACGCCTTGCTTCTCGTCGCGTTCTTGCAAGTTCGGGTGGTTGTCAAACAGCGCTTCGAAGGCCTCGCGTTCAATGGTTTCTTTTTCAAGCAGGAGCTTCACAATCGCTTCCAGCTTATCGCGGCGGCCAGTGATCACTCGTTCGGCTGTTTTCATGGCGGTGTCGATCATCTTGGTGATCTCGACGTCAATCGCTTCGGCCATTTTTTCTGAGTAGTCACGATTTTCGTGAATCTCGCGACCAAGGAAGACCATTTCTTCGCTCTTCCCAAAGGTGCGTGGGCCAAGGGTGTCGCTCATGCCGTATTTGGTGATGAGCTCTTTAGCGATGGCGGTGGCGCGCTTCAAATCATCAGAAGCACCAGTAGTCATGTCGCCGAAGATCAGTTTTTCTGAAGTGTAGCCACCAAGAAGCACAGCCATTTCATCGATGAATTCGGCGCGCATGTGCAATTTCTTGTCTTCGATCGGGAGCTTCATGGTGTACCCAGCAGCACGACCGCGAGAGATGATCGAGATTTTGTGAACCGGATCAGCCAAGGGGAGTTCGTGGGCCACCAGGGCGTGCCCAGCTTCGTGATAGGCGGTGACCTCACGTTCTTTTTTAGAAAGGATGTGGCTCTTGCGCTCAGGCCCCAAGATGACTTTGTCGACAGACTCGAGCACTTCGGCAAGGCCAATTGATTTCATGTTGCGTCGAGCTGCCAAGATGGCCGCCTCGTTTAACAAGTTGCCAAGGTCGGCTCCGGAGAATCCCACGGTGCGTTCAGCCACTTTTCGCAAATCGACGTCGGTGTCGAACGGCTTGCCTTTGGCATGAATTTCGAGGATCGCTTGGCGATCTTTAATGTCTGGCGGATCAATCATCACTCGGCGGTCAAAGCGACCAGGGCGGAGCAAGGCGGGATCAAGTACATCTGGGCGGTTGGTGGCGGCAATCACGATCACTCCAATGTTCGGATCAAAGCCGTCCATCTCGACCAAGATCTGGTTCAGGGTTTGCTCGCGTTCGTCGTGTCCACCGCCGAGGCCTGCCCCGCGTTGGCGACCGACGGCATCTATTTCATCAATGAAGATAATGCACGGCGCACTCTTTTTGGCTTTGGCAAACAAGTCGCGCACCCGGCTGGCACCAACGCCCACAAACATCTCAACGAATTCTGATCCTGAGATGTGGTAGAAGGGCACATCAGCTTCGCCGGCAACAGCCCGGGCGAGCAAGGTCTTACCGGTTCCAGGCGAGCCCATCAACAAGACCCCTTTGGGAATTTTTGCTCCGAGCTCAACAAATTTTTTGGGGTCGCGCAGGAACTCAACGATTTCGAGCAGCTCTTCTTTGGCTTCTTTGACCCCGGCAACATCCTTGAAGGTAATTTTGTTTTTCGTTTGATCGACTTCACGAGCACTCGACTGCCCAAAGCTCATCGCCCGAGAGTTGGTGCCTTGCAGTTGGCGAATCATGAACCAGAAGATCCCCACCAAAATTACCAGCGGCAAGAGCGACGGGAGAATCGATCGTAAGAAGTATTGTTTGCCGCCAACGTCCTTCACATTGATCGCGAGCTTGGACAGTTCTTCAGATGTCACTCCGTAACTGGTAAGAAGTTCCGAGAGCGGTTGGTCAGCTTCTTTCTTGGTTACCATCTCCACATTGTCTTTTGTGAAGACGCGAACGGTGTCTTGCTCGACGTCGATGTGGTCGACCGTACCGGCGTGAATGGTCTCGACGACCGTATTAATCGCGACCTCTTCGGGCTTTTCGGAATCAAAGTTCACGGTCGAAAAGATCGCTCCAATAGCGATGAGCGCGACAATGAACATGATGATGTTTTTTGAAAGTGGTTTCATAAAGAATGTCCGTGGATTATAGCATAAGCGGGAGTCTGCACTCCCGCCATGCTCTTCTCTTAGGCCTTTTCCTCGGTTTTGGTTTCAGCCGATTCCTTTGATGCTTCTTTCAGGGTTTTGAGCGAGAGGCCCAGGCGGTGTTCATTGGGTTCAATGGAAACGACGCGGAACTTGACCGTGTCGCCGATGGTGGCGATCTTGGACATGTCGTCGACCGGGGTTTCGGCGAGCTCAGACACGTGCGCCAAGCCGTGGATTTCTGGATCCAGTTCAACGAACAGACCGAATGGGTTAATTTTCAACACTTTGCCTTCGACCCAGTCGCCCACTTTGTAGCGGGTTTCCACGTTCTTCCAAGGGTCGTCGATCAGTTTCTTCATTGAAAGGAAAATCTTTGAGCCTTCAATGCCGATGATTTCGGCTTTAACGGTTTCGCCAACTTTGACCACGTCTTTGGGGTGGTCAATACGCTGCCAGGCGAGCTCAGAAATGTGGACCAAGCCTTCAAGCGCTTCGCCGTTGGCTCCTGAACCAAACTTCACAAAGGCACCGAAGTCCGCCACAGCCGTAACTTCCCCTTCAATCGCGTCACCAACTTTGTGTTGAGCGATCACGTGGCGTTGCTTGTCTTCCCACAGTGCTTTTTCGGACACGATCAATTTGTTGTCGGCTTCGTTGGCATCAATCAAACGCACTTGCATGGATTCACCAACGTAGGACTTCAACTTTTCTAAGATCTTTCCCTTGTCGCCGCCGGTCACCCGTGGGTAGTGCTCAGGGGCGAGTTGCGAGACTGGCAAGAAGCCGGTCACATTTTCGAGGCGGACGATAAGACCACCTTTGTTGGCATCCAAAATTTTGACACTGATCTCTTCGCCGGTCGTAAACAAGCGGCGCAGTTCTTCCCAAGCCTTTTTCTGTCCAGCAAAGCGGAAGGAGAGTTCCATCTCGCCATTTTCGTTTTCGAGTTCTACGACCGTAGCCTCAACAGTGTCGCCGGGCTTCAAGGCGCTGTACTCTTTGGACTCAGCATAAAGCTCGCGGCCACGAATGACCCCGGTTTTAATGCCTTCAATATCGATACGGACCTCGCGGCGGCTGGTGGAGATGATTGCTCCTTGAACCACGTCGCCCATTTTAGGAAAACGGTTGTAGCTCGGGTTTTCCAGGAGTTCCTGGAGAGTCTTATCGGTCATAGAATTGCCTGGCTGGGCCGCCCGAAGCTTTAGCGGAGGGTGGGGAGCCAGGAGCTAAGAGTTATTTAAGTAGTGGGAGTTTAATCGAAAGCCTTATTCTTGGCAAGGGCTGTTGATATTCAGAAATGAAGCACCCGCCGACCGCGAGCATCGGGGTATGCTTCGTGATCAGCGGGCGAGGGCCCCTAGCGCGCGGTGGGGCAGGAGATGTCGATGTAGGCGGCGACCGGCGGGGCCTGGACTTCGGTCGGCAGGTCGACCTTGCCGATGATCGCCTCCTCGAGCCACTCCTCGACGACGTCGCGGACCTGGATGGTCGTGAGGTCGAGCGGCGCGAAGCGGGTGTAGGCGCAGATGACCTGCTCGGGCGGTTCGCCGCGCAGCGTGTCCCACGTCCGCGTCAGGAGCGTCGGGGAACAGCGGTTCCGGGCGTAGCCGTACTCGGTCTGGCCTTCGGCGTCCGGGCTGTTGCCGAGGACGTGCCACTCCACGTGGGTGGCGTCGGTCCACCACTCGACCCGCTGGCCCTGCGCATCGACGTGGCGCGACCGCACCTCGTAGCCGAGCGAATTCGGCCGCCAGCGTTCGGGGCTCACCTCGGGGGCGAGGAGCTTGCAGGCGTTCTCCCGCAGGCTCTGGGCCGCGGTGAGCTGTCCCGCGATGGCCGCGGCGTAGGTCTTCATCGGCCAGTCCGGCCAGTGGGTGCTCGAGACGTAGACCCCCTCGGTCGGATTGTGGTTGACGGTCTTCTCCGGCGTGTCGGTGGCGATGGCGGTGAGGGCGAGGGCGAGAATCATGACGGGCCTCCGGGATTTCAGTGCGCCGTGTGGTCGAAAACGGCAGCTGATTACACTACACCAAAATGGGTGCCGCGTCAAGAGGTCCAGGAGTATTTCAGACCTTTTAAAAGAAGGCACGTCTTTGTGGTGGGGGTATGGGATTACCTGTCTCCTCCAGGCAGATTTTACCTCATGGACTATTTATGGACATGATGGAAAAAGTAGTTTTGAGAGGGTGTCTCTCCAACACTAAAACAATTAGATTGAACACCAAGTGGCGTCAATCTAATTGTTTTGGAGGTTATAGGGGGCTGCCTATTTCTGTCTATATAAAGGAACCCGTTTGCCCCTTCACGGCACCTCTAGTACCATAAAACCAATATGAAACACCCACATCAGGCAATCCTCGACGAGTTTCAATACGCTATTGATCATTTGGTTCCTACCGTCCCCTCCGGCGTGGCCGAAGAGGCCAAGCGGTTGCATCATGAGCTCTCAGAAAACCCAGAAGCCACAGAGGCTCAAATTCACGATGCCTTAGTAAACATTGGCAAACAAGAATTTCCTTACCGCCGGGCGTATCAAGAAATGATGGAAGAACCATCAGAAGAAAAACGGACGGCTCTCGTACTCGACCACTTGGAACCAGAAGTCAAAGTAAAAGTAGAGACGGTGATGAAAGATGGGGTGACGCTCGAGGCGCTCACCAAAAGTTCCATTTTTGAAACAGACTTCACTTCAGAAGAACGCTATCAAATTGAAGATGGTATTTTGCATGCAGCTGATCATGTGAAAGAAGAAATGCCTGAAGTGATCGCCAGCAACAAAGGAAAATACGATGGGCTTGTCGAAAGCTGGAAAGAAAAACAGAAGACGATGGAAGCAAAGATCGAAGAGCTGCGGGCCCTCGCAGGTAAAGACGACAAGTGGCGCGAAGAGATTTTGGATAAAGTGAAGACCTTGGAAGAGGGCTGGTCTGTGGTCGAACGCGACCCAGAACTGCTCGAAATTGAGAAAGAGATTGAATATTGGCAGGGGACCATGGACGTGCTAGAATAAAGGCGCAAATTATGCAGATTTCTTGGCACGGACTTAACTGTTTTGTGATCTCGGTTTCGACACCTGCAGGCGAAGCCGTGTGTGTCGTGGACCCGTATCAAAATGAGACTGGTCTCCGTTTATCACGTGCGTTGACTGCCGACTTGGTGGCTGTTTCCCATGATGGCGAAGACGCAGATAATGTGGAAGCGGTCGGCTCGACGCATGATGTGAAACCGTTTTTGATCGACATCCCTGGCGAATTTGAAGCCAAGGGAATTTTTGTTCACGCCATTTCCACCCCGCGCAAAGAAGATAAGAAAGGCCATCGTGCCTTCTTAATCGAAGCCGAAGGCATGGTCGTGGCCCACCTTGGTGCCTTGAATCGTGAACTTACCGATGCTGAACTCGAGGCGATGAGCAACGTCGATATTTTGTTGGTACCCGTTGGTGGTGGGCGGTACATGAGTCCCAAGACGGCGAGTGAAGTCATTTCGCAAATTGAGCCACGCATCGTGGTGCCCTATGCTTACGCCATTGATGGAGTTAAAGAAAAGTTGGAAGATTTGACCGCCTTTTACAAAGCGCTTGGAGCGGCTAAGCGCGAAGAGGTCAGTAAGCTCAAAGTGACGCGTAAGAATTTGCCGGAAGAAGACATGATCATCTATGTCCTCGAACGCGCTTAATGCTCATGAACGTTCACGCCGACGATGGTTCATCGTCTCGGTGGTGGTGACGACTGGATTAGTGGTCGCGGGTTGGGCATACTTCTTTACCGAGCAAGTCAAGGGATTGGCGCGATCAGTGCCAGCGACACTTTCTGAAGATCTCTTTCAGAACGCAGCGACCGCGACCCAAGAGTTTGGACAAGATGCTGCCGCGACGTATCAAGAGACCGTCGGTCCAACAGGAAAACAATTACTCACTGATGTCCAAGCAAGGATCGAAGCGCAAGTGACGCTCGGCCAAGTGGTTAACGAACTGACCACAAAAATTGATAGCGAGACGCAAACGGAAACAGAATAATTATGGCAATGAAACGTCCAAAACAAGGCAGCCTTTCAACGGAAGACAAAGCACTGTTCGACACCATTGGTAAAGTCGAAGTGCGTCCGATTACTTCCGAAATGGAGACGGCATACATGAGCTATGCCATGTCGGTGATTGTGCAACGCGCGCTGCCCGATGTCCGCGATGGTTTGAAGCCAGTCCACCGCCGTATTTTATATTCGATGTGGCAGACGGGGTTGCGCGCTGGTGCTCGTTTCAAAAAGTGTGCGACTGTGGTTGGAGACGTGCTTGGTAAATATCACCCGCACGGTGACTCTGCTGTTTACGATTCGTTGGTGCGCATGGCCCAAGATTTCTCACTCCGCTACCCGCTCGTGAACGGCCAAGGGAACTTTGGTTCACTCGACGGCGACGCTGCTGCGGCTTATCGCTACACCGAAGCCAAGTTGACTTCGATTGCGGAAGAAATGTTGTTGGATATTGAAAAGGATACCGTGAACTTCATGCCCAACTTTGATGGTACGCACAAAGAACCAAAAGTTTTGCCATCAAAATTGCCCAACTTGCTCCTGAACGGCACCCTCGGCATTGCTGTCGGTATGGCCACTAACATCCCGCCGCATAACCTCACTGAACTCTGCGAAGGCGTTGAACATCTGCTTGATAACCCCGAATGCACCATCGAAGACTTGATGAAATTTGTGAAAGCCCCGGATTTTCCAACCGGCGGTATCGTCTACAACGTCAAAGATATTCAACAAGCGTACGCGACCGGTAAGGGTTCGGTCGACGTGCGTGCCAAAACCGAGATTGTGGAAGGCAAGAGCGGCTTTCAAATTATTGTCAGTGAAATCCCGTACCAAGTGAATAAGGCAACCTTGCTCGAAAAGATTGCTGAACTCGTTCAAGACAAAAAGATTGAAGGGATTCGCGATTTGCGTGATGAGTCGACGCGGATGGGGGTGCGCATTGTCGTTGATTTGAAGAAAGACGCCTATCCGCAGAAAGTCTTGAACCGCTTGTTCCAATTGACTCAATTGCAACAGCCGTTCCACTTCAACATGCTCGCCCTCATCGACGGCATTCAGCCACGAGTGTTGAACTTGAAGATGATGCTTGAAGAATACGTGAAGCATCGCGAGGAAGTGGTCCGCCGCCGCACCCAATATGATTTGGATCGCGCCAAAGATCGGGCTCACATTTTGGAAGGGTTAAAGATTGCTCTCTTGAAGATCGACGAGATCATCAAGATGATCAAGAAGTCGAAAGATAAAGACGAAGCGCGAGTGAACCTCATGAAAGGATTCAAACTTTCCGAGTTGCAAGCGGCAGCCATTTTGGAAATGCGCTTGCAAGCGTTGGCCAACCTCGAGCGGTTGAAAGTCGAACAGGAATACGAAGAAAAGATGAAGATCATCAAAGAGTTGGAAGCGATTTTGAAATCAGCCGCCAAGATTCGCGGGATCATCAAAGGTGAAGTGGAAGATATCAAAAAGCGTTTTGGTGACGAACGTCGGACCGAGATCCAAAAGCATGGTATTGGTGAATTCCGCATCGAAGACGTGATTCCAGACACTCCGACCATGGTCCTCATCACTCGCGATGGCTACATCAAGCGCTTACCGCCCGATACCTTTACGTCTCAAGCCCGTGGCGGCAAAGGCGTGGCTGGGCTTACCACCAAAGAAGAAGATGTGGTCGAACAAGTGTTCTCAACCACCACCCACAAAGATTTGATGTTCTTCACCTCGCGTGGCCGCGTGTTCCAATTGAAGGCCTATGATGTGCCCGAAGCTTCACGTACCGCCAAGGGGCAGGCCTTAGTTAACTTTTTGGAATTGGGTCCTGGAGAAAAACTTTCCGCCTCGTTGTCGCTCGATGCGATAGGGGAGTGTAAGTACTTGGTGATGGTCACCAACAAAGGCACGATCAAGAAATCATCGCTTGAAGATTACGCTTCAGTGCGCCGTTCTGGATTGATTGCGATTAAACTCAAAGATGGCGATAACTTGGAGTGGGTCAAACCAACCACTGGCAAAGACGACATTGTTCTTGTGACTGCTAACGGTCAGTCGATTCGTTTCAGCGAAGAAGATGCTCGACCAATGGGTCGGGTGGCTTCGGGTACACGCGGTATTCGTATGAAGGGATCAGATGAAGTCGTTGGTATGGATATCTTGCCAGGCAAAACCAAAGAAGGGGAATATCAATTGCTCGTTGTGATGCAAAACGGCTTTGGCAAACGCACCGACATGACCGAATATAAAACTCAAGGTCGTGGTGGGTCAGGGATCAAGACCGCGGCCGTGACTCAGAAGACGGGTAAGGTCGTTTCCGCCTTTGTGATCAAAGGAAACGATCCTCGCGATTTGTTCTGCGTAAGTGAAGGTGGCCAAGTGATTCGCACGGGGCTCGCTTCAATTTCAGAAGTCGGCCGCGCCACTCAAGGAGTTCGCGTGATGCGATTTAAGGAAGAAGGCGATAAAGTTGCGAGCGTCGCCATCATCTAAAAGGTAAAAGGATTTTTAAACGTATGACGCCGACCGCGGGGTGAAGCCCCGGGGCCGGCGTTTTCGAAGTCGTAGTAGTGAAGGTGAAGGTCGCCTAGGCGGCGAGGCCGATCGGTCGCGGGAACGCGAAGCGCGGGAGCGGCACGGAGTTTACGATCCGGCGGTCGGCGTCGAAGCGGATGCACCGCATGTGGGGCAGCGCGAGCCGGCCTTCGAAGGCATCGAGGAGCCAGAGCTTCTCAGCTGGCCACATCTTCTTGAACGGCAGGCGGCTGAGGGGGAAGGGATGGAGGTGGTGGAGCTCGACGCTGTCCTGGGGTTCGCCGGTGAACTCGCCGTCGAAGTGGAAGGTCAACCGCGACCGCTTGGGCTTTTCGAAGTGCTCGTAGAACACCACGGCGAAGAGCCGCATCCGGGCAAGGATCGCTTCGATCGAGAGCTCCTCGCGGGTTTCGCGGATCGCGCAGGCGGCGAGCGTCTTGTCGGTGAGCTCGAGCTTCCCTCCCGGCGGGACGCGCTTGTTGGCGCCGTCTCCGTAGCCCTTCAGCCCGAGCCACACGGTGCGGCCCCGTCGCGGCCAGAACAAGCACGTGACCTGGACGCTGCTCAACAGTTCCTGGATGCCCATCGCACACCTCTCGCTCCAAGAGCCTACGGCCGGCCGAGAGGTTCTGTCAATCTCTTGACCTTTTTCGGCCGATCGACTACACTTTCCGCACTTTAGAACTTACCCAATCAACCCCAGGGATATGGCATTGCCAATCAAACATCACAATAAACACTCCAAAGGCAACCGTCGCTCACACCACGCCCTCAAAAAGGTGAACCTCACCAAGTGCGGGAAGTGTGGCGAACCGGTCAAACCGCACTACCTGTGCAAAGCCTGCGGACACTACAACGGCCGTCAGGTGGTCAACACCGGCAGGCGTGCGGAAAAGGCTCTCAAGAAGAAAGCCGGAGCTGCCAAATAATGGTATGATAGAGGGGCGGCCAAGAGCCGCTCCTCACTTGTTCTTTTCCTATGTCCAACCGGCATCTTTCACGTACTATTGCGATGCAGTCCTTGTATGAGTGGGACTTTTTGGGTCGGCCAGAAGAGCGGCTCGAAGAGATTGTTTCCTACAACAAAACTGAGTTCGCTCCAGATTTTGACGATCACGGGTACATTGCTGAGACGGTGAAGGAAGTTGCTCGACGGAAGGATGAACTTGACGCGATTATTTCCCAGTTTGCTCCAGACTGGCCGATCGATAATATGACGGTCATTGATCGCAACATTTTGCGGCTCGGGACCTTTGAACTCAAATTCAATTTGGCGATTCCGTCCAAGGTAGCGATTAACGAAGCGATTGAACTCGGCAAAACGTTCGGCGGCGACGCTTCCGGTAAATTCGTGAACGGTGTGCTTGGAGCGATTTATAAAGATATTATTGCCAACGGCAAGTTGAAGTCTGTTGACGCGCCAAAAGAGGAGGATGAAAAGAAGTAATATGATGGATCCACAAGAACAAGAAAGCGCCATGCACAAAGATTTGAAAGGGTTTGAGGCTGCGATTGGAGTGACCTTTAAAAATAAAGAGGTCATTCGCCAGGCCCTGGTGCACCGTTCGTACTTGAATGAACACCCAGATTTTCCGCTCGGACAAAACGAACGGCTCGAGTTTCTTGGCGACGCCGTGCTCGAGCTCGTGGTGACCGAACACCTCTTCAACACCTACGACAATCCTGAAGGCGAACTGACCAACTGGCGCGCGGCTCTTGTGAACGCCGATATCTTGTCGACGATTTGTAAATCGATGGGCGTTGAGCCCTACATGTACTTGTCACGCGGAGAACAAAAGGATCCAGAATCGAAAGCTCGCCGCTACATTTTGGCCAACGCCTTTGAATCAATTATTGGCGCGATTTATTTGGATCAAGGTTGGGACGCGTCCAAAGATTTCATCCATGCCCACGTTCTCGACAAGCTTCCCTACATCATCGAACACAAGTTGTATATTGATCCTAAGAGTCGCTTCCAAGAAGCAGCTCAATCCCACATGAGTGTCACCCCCAATTACAAAGTCATTTCTGAAGAGGGGCCAGATCACCAAAAAGAATTTGAAGTGGCTGTCATGATTGGAAAAGAAGAAATCGCGCGCGGGAAAGGAATGTCAAAACACGAAGCCCAGGTCGCAGCGGCCGAAGCAGCGCTCGCGGTCAAAGGTTGGTGAACAAAAACGCCTCACGGAAATCCGTGGGGTGTTTTTGGTGCGCTGGGTGGGGATCGGACCCACGACCTTGGGCTTAAGAGGCCCCTGCTCTACCACTGAGCTACCAGCGCATGACAGAACGATTTGCGCGGGTAGTATGCCAAGACAATTGACTTGCGTCAAGAACTCGTGTATAGTTCCAGACCATGCGAGCGTAGCTCAGCTGGATAGAGCGCCTGGCTTCGAACCAGGAGGCCGGGGGTTCGAGTCCCTCCGCTCGCACCATATGTTATTCATCTTGATTTTAGGGATCATCCTTGTCGCCGCGCCGGTCCTCGGATTTGCTATCTGTGGGTGTGTCTTTTTATATAACTGTATTATGGAAGATTCCCCGGTCGGGCTGTTCGGTGGGATTTTGATGAGTATTGTCCTCGGGATGATTTTGATCGCTATTTACTTTGGCGTCCACTTCGCACAGGCCTAACGAGTACGGACCACACGAGCGGCTTGGGCAATGGTCACAAGAATAAACACGCCGGCACCGATCAGCACCGTGACCGGACCTGGCGAGAGGGCACTTACGCTGGCTACGTAGACTCCAGCAAGCATCACAATTTCGGAAATAATAACCGCCGCGATGGTATAGGTTTTAAACGATCGGGTAATCAGTCGGCTGGTCGAAGCAGGAACAATCAATAGAGCAGAGACCAAGACCACGCCAAGCACTTTGGCTCCGAGGACTGTTGTAATGGCCAGCGCCACATAAAGGGCGGCTGTTTGTTTTTGGACGGAAATGCCGCTCACTGAAGCCAGCTCTTCAGACAGGCCAAGCAGGGTCAGCTCGCGACGGAAGGAGAACAACCAGATTAAGATGAGGGCGGAGAGGATCAGAACGGCGATCACGTCGCCGCCAGTGATGGTGGTAAGCCCGCCGAACAGCGCTTCTTCGATGGCTTCATGGTCTGTCCCAAGTTTTTCAAAAATCAAAATACCGAGAGCGAGCGAGGCGGTGAACAAAATACCAATGATCGCATCGGTCGGGAGTTTAGTTTTGCGCTCCAAGAAGTATATAATGAGGGCGGCAGCCGTGGTCCAAACGAGGGCCACGGGAAGTGGGGCGAATGAAGTGAAGGCAGCAATAGCGATACCGCCGAGCGAGACGTGAGCCATACCATCAGAAAACCACGAGAGCCGACGCAAGATCACAAACGCGCCCATCGCCGAAAGCAATGCTGCGAGCGAGGCGCCGATGATTAATTGTTGGATGAGCTGGAGGTCCATATTAATGATGATGACGGTGCGTGTGGTTATACAAACCGGCTTCCTCGCCAAACAACGAGACCAGCACTTTTTCGGTCAGTGTTTCTTTTGGTGAGCCATGACACACCAACGAGCGATTCAAACAAATCACCTGGTCGACAAAACGGGCGACCACGTCGATTTCGTGCGAGACCATCACAATCGTTGTTCCGTGCTCGGTGTTCAGTGTCTTGATGATTTCCAAGAAGTTTTGTTCGCCAGCCAGATCAATACCAGCGTTGGCTTCGTCCAAGAAGAGGATCTGCGGTGAATTCAAAATCGCTTGGGCCATGAGCACGCGTTGGAGCTCGCCGCCCGAGAGAGCCCCCAGATGTTGCTTGGCCATGCTCGGTTTTAAGCCAACGGCCGCTAACTTATGTTCAATAGTGTTTTTTCCTTCAGGCCGACGCAGCTTCAAAAACTCTTTGACCGTGATCGGGAAATCTTTATCAAACGAAAAGCGCTGCGGCACATAACCAATCAACTGTTTGGCTTGCGACAAAGGTTTCCCAAAATAAGTAATCTCTCCACGATCAGCTTTTTCGAGCCCAAGCATGGTTTTGACGAGCGTGGATTTTCCTGAGCCGTTCGGGCCAATCACCGCCACAATCTGCCCAGCCTCAATTTCAAAACTAATCGCATCGAGCACCCGGTCGGTGCCAAACTGAACCGTGAGGTCTTCTACTTGTATGGCAATTTTTTTCTCAGGCATATCAGCGACAGCCGGTGCAGACCCCTTCAAAAATAATTTGGTGACTGGCGACTTTGTGTTTCTGCGGGGTCTGTGGCTCGGGACACTTCACGCAACGGTAGATTCCACATGACTGACACTTCAAGTGATCGTGGTGATCGGTTTTTGCTAGTTCGTAGTAGGCCCCGTTTTTATTATAGGCGGCTACCTGTAAAACTCCAGCTTCTGTTAAGACATTGAGGTTACGGTGGAGTGTAGACATATTACCGCACTTGGCTCCCAGCGCCTCATACAGTTG
>ERZ1292633.1886-Hain-H41-02um-R1-1886-length-22022-cov-19_pt1 | contig 18249 bp, 2 predicted proteins | sample MGYA00564406_ERZ1292633 | MGnify/ENA primary metagenome ERZ1292633 (study PRJEB36523, sample SAMEA6512639) | groundwater metagenome | collected 2019-01-08 | study: AquaDiva: Metagenomics assemblies of 32 groundwater samples | reverse complement strand
TCCACTGCTTCCCAGGATTAAGTACTGCAACGCGCACACTTCTGCCGCACACGGTAACGAGGGGCTGGCCGGCGCCCCGTCGACGACGTTATCGGAGACACACTCGATCCAAGGGAAGGCGCTAATGAGTCGGTGCAGCAACACACGGTCGACGGCGTTGGCCCACGAGCAGCCCCATCGGTGTGATGTTGATCCCGACACGACGGTATTGGGAGTCGGCGCGGCTCCGAAGCGCTTCGTAGCATCCGATGCATTCACAGACGGCACACCGTCCAATGCGTTCAAAAGGGCATTGGCGCCGTATCGCAACGAATAGATGAGCGCCAGCCGCAGTCGAGCGTTCGCTGGGAGCCACCATCCGGACGTGAGGGCCGCTTCGGTCATCCGTTGTGTCCGAGATGGGGCGGTGCCGGCCGCGACACCGCGCATCCAAGAAGGCTGTCCCATGAGCACTTTCCTCCCACAATGGTCGGATGCCGCGGATCCTTCGAGCGGCGCATCTGGAAGCTTTCGGCCCCGATGGTAATGTCCCTCTGGATTGGGCACTCTTTCGGGAAACGTGGTGTCCTGCTTGCTGGACGATAGGACGCCAAACACATCCAACGCGGAAAGGCGGCGCGCTAACTTGGCGGCCTCAAGCTGGCGGCCGTAGAAAATCGTCACGCGACCTCGTCGAGCCAGCCGCCCTTGATGCTGTTGTTCTGCATTCTTGCTGTCAGCGGCCGCAGCCGACAACAACATACGGCGCGCGGCTTCGATGGCGTGTTGAGGGTCGCCTCCTCGCCCTCCTCCAGTAGCGGCCGCATGCCGCTGCCACAAACGCGAGGCGATCGATTCCGCTCGAATCACCGCGACGGGGTCCCACGCTTCAAACTGGGATAGGGACCGTTCCAACGACTGTTGAAATTCCTCCCGTGTCATGCCAGACCGCATGGCCACCTCTAGCTCCCCCAACGGGTAGGGAACGACGGCGTCGCTCGCCGCGTCGTCGAGCGTTGTTGTTGCCTTGTGCCATCCACAGCCAAATTCCACGTTGTGGTGAACGCACCCCGCAGGGGCCTTGTCGGCCGCAGGAGGCGGCGTGGCGCTTCGCCGTTGGACAGCGGCGGCGTTGGTGTCGTCCGCGCGGCCATCGCCACTTGCGTGATCCGCCGCCGCGGCGCTCGACTTACGCATCCACCCCGTGCGCCTGAGTCGGCGTAAGACGCAGTCGATGACGACCAAGTGCATTGACAACAGCCGCTTCACAGCTAGCACGCGGTCGAGAGACAGTCGCGCCGAGGCGTCCAGCTTGCCCTCGCGAGCAAGCCGTTGAAGTTGTTGCTGTGACTCTTCATTTTGTGACACTCGCCGACGGCATTCTGCGGCCGCGGCGAGAATGGCTAAGGCGCGCAGCTCAAACCAAACCGGATCGTTGCAGAACCGATGCACTTTTAGCATTTTAACGGAGTCGCTGATGTTATTGTTGGCACCGTGATGATGATGCTCCGCCGCACCGGCCGCCGCCGGGACCGTGGTCGTCGCCGTCGCCGCCTCCGCGCCACCACCACCACCGTCCATGGTCATGGCGGCGAACAAAGCAGGCGGCGCGTAGACACCGTGGTGCATGGGGCCGAAGAGGTCGTCGATGCACCCCTCATAGCTCATCCAGTGACCAAGGGCCTCGGTCAAGTCAATGCCCCGGTCGAGAATCACCACCGTGATCGACGACGTGGAACTCTCCCGGTTGCTGCTGTGGAAGCTGCTCTTTGCCTCCTCGCCGCCTTCTCCGACGACAACGCGGGAGGCGTTGAGCCCAGTGGTGAGCCGCGAGCGTACGGCGTCGGCTACCGTCGCGGACGCAAAAGAGCGACTGTCGCAGCGAATGGTGACCACCGTGTCGTGGGGAAGTGCGGTCGTCGAGGGGGAGCCGCTGCCGTCGTCGCCGTCTTGCTGCAGCGCCAGGGTTCGCGCTTCCGCTTCCACAAAGGACGTCAACTGTGTCGCAACCGACCGCACGAAGGCGGCATCGAAACCGCCCGTTAAAACCATAGGTGCCGATCCCACCCCTGCAGCAGCGTTGTTTGAGATTGCTGGTGGTGCCTCCGCGTGCGATCGCCGGCGCAATAAGAAAGCGAAGTCGCCAGATTGGCCACCGCCGCGCGGCAATTCAGACGGCGACAAAGACGGGGCGCGATGCAGTCGCGGATCGTCGAGCAATCCAACAGCCGCCGCACTGGCGGTGGAAAGCGTCGCCACACCGACCTGTTGACGCCAAGCATCGAGCACAAACGCACCCGCGCGTGGTGTGTCGCAGCCGCCGCCCCCCAGGACTCGCGCGGTCCACCAAGGCACGAATCCTCTGTCATCGAATAGCGACGACACCCCACCACCTCCTCCTGCTTGGTAGCTCGCGGTGTCCGTGTGTCGACGATTCGCGATCGAAGCCGCGGCGCTCAACGCTGACGTCAGAGAGGCGGCAGCGGCGCCGGTGAATGCCACGTCTTGCTTCTTTGCCGCTTGACGCGGCGGGTTCGCCATGTCGTCCAATACATCGTCATCCCCCCAGGTGGAGTCGGTGAGCACGACGAGCACACGACCGTACAACGCCCCAGCGTCCGGCCCGGCGGTCAACTCCGACGCAACTCGCGGCACGGACGACGGCGACACAAAGTACACGGCCTGCATGCCCAATTGAGGTGCCACGCCAACCCGACTCGGATCGCCGCTTCGGCTATCGGCGACGGTGAGTCGCGACCCGTCGAAGAGGTTCACGATGGTGAGTACCGTGTTCCGATCGCATGGGCCCTGCCGAGGCGGTGTTGATGTTACGGAGGGCGCCGCCCGGCGGGGATCGGACACGTCGTGAGTGGTGTCCGCCGGTCGGAGTAACAGGGAGCGACAGGGAAAACGCTGAGGGTGGGATGCGATGACGGCGTCCGCGGCGGCGGCGGCAGCGGTTGGCGGTTGCGGCCGAAGGTCCGCTTTGCTGATACCGCACCGAAGCAGCAGATCAAAGGCGGTGTCGTCGACGATCACGGTCGTTCGCCCTGCGTGGCAGGAAGAAATGAGAAACACTTCTTCCAGCAGCTGCCGTCGACGGCGGGACCGCAGCGACCATCGAATCCGCTCTTCGTCGGCCCGTCGCGACGAGGAATTCATGTCGGCACCGGCCGCGGCGGCCTGCGACGTATTTCCCATTGGCCCCCAGCGACACCGTCGCCGTCAAAACGCCGAATCAACAGTCTTGACGACAGGTCGATTGCCGGCGCCAAAACGGTAACAACGTTCAATTGGCGCCCCCCTCAGTCAAATTGCCTTTACCGGCCGCGCAAATGAATTGCGACGCGCAGCTGCCTCTGTGGTTGTGACTCGGGTTGGGCTCCACATCAAAAACAACAATCATTGATGGGTGTGACTGAGTGGTTGTTTGCATGTCAGGTTTATTGACAGGATTCATATGATGCTTTTTTCATCAGTGCATTTTGTTAAATTCTCGATCGCGCCCCCTTTTCCGTTCCCGTCGTCACAATCATACGAGGGGGTGCCTCCCCTTTTAGATGCGGGCACCACGGTGCGTTGTCCCGCTTGCGCCTAATGATTTCATACACCGTCGGCCGCCAGTAGCCGGTACAGCGCGGCCATGTCCACCGTAGGACCAGCGAGCGAGGGCGATCCCCCCGCGGAGTTCGCGGAGGTCACTGTCGTCGCGGCGGTCGTCGCTTGAGGAGCGACGAGGGTGCCCTCCATGTGTCCGACCACGCGAAGCGCCAATTGCCGTCGCGAGATCCGGCGGACGGTGCTGTGTTCCGCCGCGACGATATGATGGTTCGGTGCCATCGTCGCGCCGTGCGACAGTTCGCCATCCGTCCGACGCTGCTTCGCGGACGACGCCGCTGCAGGTAGGGGCGGCGGCGGCGGCGTGATGAGCACGTAGCGCTCCGACGCGGGCAGTTTCACGTGCAGGAAGCGGTTGCCCACCGCGGTCCGGCTGACCGCGGCCGCGCGGCACAGCAGCCGCTGCTCGTCGACCTCCGTGCCATCCAGCAGCCGTAGCGTCCCTCGCAGCATCGACGTTGACCGCAGCGACGCGTCGAGGTCCCTCGCGGCCGCCGGCAGCCAATGCGAAAACGACGCATAGAGCAACGCCGTGGCCTTGGACGTCATTTGCGGCCACATCATCGCCACCGTTGGTGACGACGACGGCGGTCCGTTGGCGATCGCGAGGGGGGCGGTCGTCGTGGTCGTCGTCGCGGCCGGGCCGTAGGAGGGATGATGGAACTCTGACGGGCAGGCATGCATGTGCAAATGGAGCATCTCCAGGGGATAGTAGTGCCATGGCATGCGGTCGACGGCGCGTAGGATGAGGTCCCGCTTCGACAGCAAGCGCAGTGGCGGCGAGGGTCTGGGATGATTCCCAGCGGCGGCTTTGGAAGACGAGCCCCCGCCGCGATGGTCCTGAGACTGGGTCGCCGCCATCGCGTCGACATCGGCCTCATCGACTGCAATGCAACAAAAAGAATCCACGGAAGCGGTGTCCGCGGAGGGAACGTCGCGCAGTAGCTCCGCCACACGGCAATGAACGAGGCCACTGCGGTCGCGACGCAGCGCTTCGGCGAAAAGTTCCGCTCCGGAGACCAATCGCACTGCTTTCGTCATGGCATCGGCGAGCTGATAGAACGAATCGTCTAACAACGAGTCCAAGTGGTCGGCGACGACGTCCTCGCGGTGGCGTGTCGTGGTCGTGACCCAGTGAGCCGTCCGCACGCCGGCGGGGCCACCGACTTGCGGGTCACCGCTCCTTCGACTGCCATTACTCGTTTGCGTTGGGTCCATAGGGGCCGCCGGCGCGTGGCTGTAGCCGTTCACGCGGCTTTGCAGACGCTTCGCCCAGTCGACGTACTTGCGCTGCTCCTTGGGTGCCATGATGAGCAGTCGGGCCCACCCGCGTTGTGACGACACCGAAGGGTGCTGGGGCGGTTGTGCCGTCGCCGCCGCCGCCCGGTTCCCTCCTAAAGCGGAACCGGCCTTATTACTGTTGTTCGTATTCTTGGCACTGGTACTGCCGCTCGCGGCTTTGGAGTTGCCGTGGTTCGCGGAACCCGAGGCGCCCGACAGTGCATCGGAGCCTCCACCTCTGTGAAAGCCAACAAGCTCCGCAAGGTGCAACCACACCGTCGCGTCGTCCGAGCACAACGACAAGGCCTCCGCGTAGGTATCGAACGTGGGGGCGCGATGTCCGTTGAGCGACGTCTGCCGAGGGAAGGCGGCCAGTGCCTGTTTCTCGGGGTCGCGGCTCATGGCGAGGATGTCCGGTCTGGCTGTGGATGGCCAGGGATAGCGGCAAATGAACCGCAGCGTAAACGCGTCCAGCGGATCCAGCTGGAGGGCGGTCAAGCACAGCTCCTCGCGGGACAAGCCGGACCGGGCGTTGCGGACGGTCACTCGCGGTTCTTCGATGTACACCGTGCCCGTTGCGGGGTTCGTGGACGTCTTCGCGTCCGGCAACGCCGCGGCAAGGCGGCCGTAGAGGTGCGCCACTTTCGGATTCTGCTCGATCGCGTACGTCCATAGGTCCAGCACTGTCCAGTACAACGTGACTCCGCCGCCGCCGCCCGCGGTGGTTGCCCCCTTGGATCCCGCGTCGCGGGAAGAATTCGAAGTTGTCCTTGACGTCAGGGCACCATGTTGTTGTCTCGCCCCTCCTTTTTCGTCGTCCGCGCTCTTCCAGGGATCATAGTTGACCGGCGGCATGGGAATAATGGCGGCGGTGCACGGCGCATAGGCCACGAGGTGGCTAAGGTTGACGTAGCCCGGCAGGAAGCTAGGGTACCGATAGACCAATGCGGCGAATATTTGAAGCTTCGTGAAGCGGTCCATGCGCTGCCACATGGGCAACCCAGCGGCGGCCGTATCCGCCACGCCCCCGCCGCCACCCTGTGTTCGCCAGAGCAGTTGTCGCTGAGCGTACGTCCAGTTGAGCGCTTCGGTCACAAAAACGCCTCCTCCTTGGCCACCGGTTGTCACGGCTGCCGTCACGGGGTTGTTGTTAGAAACGCCAGAGAGAATTGCAAGGGGTGCGACGATGGGGCTCGACGGGACCGTACTCAGCAAGAGCTGTGACAGTCCATTGAGTTGCACGTCTTGAAGCGGGTCGCCGCCGCAGAGAAGGCCAACGGCGTTGAGCGCCGCAGCGCAGTGATTTGTCGACTCGCTCGCGCGGCGGCAGATGTCGAGGACGTTGAAGCGCCGCCCGTCTTTCGCGCACAACTCGTCACTCGCCATGGCCACGGTTGCCAGGAGTGCCAGGTTGCTCGCGTCCTGTGGGTTGAGGAAGGCCGCTTTCAATATCAAATCCTTGCACGTGAACGTCACGGTGCGAATGGCGCATCCAATGAAATAATAGCCCCCGGCGGCCGCGTCGGACGACGAGGACCCCCCGTGACCGGTCGTCGTAGGGACGCGACTGGGCCAGTGCGTCACGAGGTCGATCGTCTCTCCCAAGTACGTGTCCATGGCCAGCAGGCGGTAGCAAGCGTCGCACTCGGGATCAATTTGCAGGGCTTGTTGAAGCAAGTCGCGCTGGGTGACCGTGCGGACCATCACCGGGGCGCAAAGCGGTAGGACAGAGGCGTCGCCATCGCACAGCATGGGCTGTATCTCGCCGGCGAGGTGACAAACGGCGCCGACGGCGGCCACATGTTTGGCTGTCGCGGCAACGTGTGTGCAGCGGCTCGGTGTGAGCCACCTGCCGACTCTGCGTCGCGCGGTCGTTCGATCGAGGCAGAAGTGGGGCAAACCGAATTGTAGCGCCCCGCTCAGAGCAGGGGATGGGTATTTCAACGCCGCGTAGGACACGGGGGCGGTTGCCGCTTCAGAACGAACGGAAGGGGGTTCTGCCGAAGACGACGACGCCGGCGTGGCTGCGGAAGCATTACCGCCGCTATTCTGAGAAACGAAGCGCGCGTTCGTGGCGACTCGCAAGGGTTGGGTCGAGATGTACGCGAGTGCCGTGGCTTGGCGGATGATGGGTGTGACAGGCGACGATTGGGGTGGCGACGACACGGCGGATGAGGTGGCCGTGGACGACATGCGGAAGGACGACGCTTGACTTGCGGACGCCGAAAGGGTCGCCGCGACGGCCGCGGGAATGCCCATGGCGAGTGCCCGGTGGACGCGCTGGCTAGTCGCGGACGGTTCCGAAGGCTGCGACACTCGGCGGCTATCTTGATGAGCGTCGCTCGTCACGTCCGCCTCCATGATTGTGGAGAAGGAAGGTTGGACGCAAGATAGGAGCGACAATCCTAACGGCGACATGTCGTCGCCCACCCGGATCACCGGTACGTCTCCAGGAACGAAAGACATGGTCGCGCAAATCCTGACCGAGCTGAATTGATACCGCGAGTCGGCCCAGGGTCGTGCGACGGGTGAGAGGAATCCGGTAAAGCCAATTTCCACGGCATCGTGGCCCTCGTGCAGATAGTCGCCGAGATGTAAATAAGGCCTCGCGAGGGTGGCATCGTCGAATTCAAGAACACAGCACAACAGGAACTGCTTCGTGCACAGCAACGCTTCCCAGCGCTGTGCCGCCAAACGCGATGGGTTGGGCTCGGCTACCGATGACGACGGTGTCGCTGCGGCTGCCGCTGGCGGAGGGTCGAGGTACGGCACAGGGAAGAACCGGGGTCGAGGAAAGACCACTTCGACGTCGACGGGCACCCGGCTCATCTCCACCAACTGCGTGAGGCAGTGTGCCGTCGTCCAGGGGTCGCCGCCAAGGCACGGGTGCTGCTGCGCCGCGATGACGATTTGCAACACTTCCCGCCTCGTGACGTCGTGATAGTATCCTCCCACGTGCATGCCAACGCGACTATTGGTCATCAAGCTGCTGTGGCAGCCAATGGATGGCATTCCGGCGGCGTATTCGCACAAGGCGTACCAGCACGTCGGATGCAACTGAAGAGCACGTCCACACAGGTCGCGCGCTAATGTTTTGGCGCCAAATGTTTCTGCGGCGCCGTCGCCGGCCATGGTGCCGACCGTCGTAGTACCCACATTGATCACCGGCGACACGCACCGAGCGAGCGCCCCTTGGGCGGCCGCGAAGTTCGGGTAGGTGTTTAAAATGGTCGCGCAAAGGGTCTGGCGAGTCAGCACGGTGTAGGGAGCGGGAACACGTCGACGACGGCGGGCCGCCGTGGCGGTAGCTGCGGCACCGGGGTTTCTTGGGTGCTCGTCGTCGTCGTCATCGGCCATTGGGTCAAACACGTTGCGAGCGGAGTAGTGATGCGCTGCTGCTGGCCGGCCACAAGGCGAGGAAGAGGAGGTGCTCTGTCGCGGTTGCTGACTATAGGGCCCGCGCGGATCATATTGCCAGTGACCGTTGAGAGGCGGTGGCAGCTCCACGACCGAAGAGAACGCCACCATTCCCCCCGCGTTCGGACGCACCGTTGTCATCGCGGGGCTGTGGCTGGAGAAATTACCGAGGCTGCAAGCCGCGCCGATGTGGCCCTCGTACACGACGCGATCTGCGGCCCCGAGCGACATGGCCACGGTCACCATCATTGGGTGGTCCAGCGGGAAGCAACGAAGGGCCTCCGAGAGCAGTGTGTCACGGTCGACCTCGTACAAGAACCACATACAAGGGTGGAGGCCCACGCTTGTCATGTATTCTTCTTGCTGGGGGTCGTCGCCGCCGGTGGCACCTCCACCAGCGAGTGGAGCGGACGTCGGCCCCCGTGCCGTGGTGGGATCCCGCGTGGATGTTGTTGCATGCCTCGTCGCCGCCGCCGTCGCCGTCGTGTCGGGGACCACCACCTTGAACGTAGGGAAGCAATACGAAACGTTCGCGAAGCCTAACCCGTGGCCGAACTGACCCTTTCGGAAGCCGCGTTGGGCGAGCCATTGTCCATCCAGTTGTCGTTGGCGCCGTCGAAGGAGAGCGGCTGCCGGAGGCGACGATGATGGTGAAGCGCCCGTAGACGCCGACGTGATCGCGGAGACGGCCTCCGATTCTGGTATGAGCTGAGACGGGAACCAACGGACCACGGGGGCAGCGGCGGGTAGCTTGCACAACAATTCTTCCTCGTGGAGGCTTCGGCGGCCTCCTTCGTGGTCGTTTTCCTTCTTCTTGGAGAGACTCATGGCTGGTGCCACGTGGACACCAACCTCATCATTGTCCGGGAGTAGCCCTAATGCCCTCGCGATCGGGACCGCACGCCCCTTGTGACTCACGAATCGCGGAACCATGGCCCGTGACACGTACGCGTCAACTTCTTTGCGTCCAGGGCCCAATGGCGAGGCGGTGAGTTCTCTCCAAAGCGCAGGTGGCTGTTCGGCCCAGCGACAAGCCTTGCCGTCAAATATGATCGCGGTGCTAAGTAACGCCGAGTCGCGAACGTACAGCGAAGGATCCGTCTCGTCCACCAATGATGCCGACGACCCCGTCCCCTCCGGCATGGCACGGTCAACGTCGGCGACGAGGGGTGCCCCTGCTTCGGCTAAATGGAACGCCTCATCGTCCATGTCCACACGCGGTCCACTGCTCATTGGCACAAAGCTCGTCGTCGTGCTGCCTTCGTCGATAGAGCGGCGCAAATATCCGCCCACGGCCGGTGGAAGGTCGTCGTCGGACCGCTGTTCCCACACAAAGAAAGGAAGTACCATGCGATCGTGTACCTTCAGCTCGAGGGCAACCTTGAGCAGGACGTCCGGCGACAAGGGCTCTAGCTGCAGCGCCAGGAAATCCAGGTCCGCCTTTCCCAAGACGCCCGTTTGTAGAACGGTCGGTGCGATGACGACCGCCGTATTCTTCGCGCTTTCGCCGGCGCCTGATGAGGAGGTTGTTGCCTTTTTGGCTGCGCAGGTTGTGGCTGCGTTCATCTCCGCTCTACCTGCGAGCAGTGGCACGGCGACGGTAATGTGCTGATCCTCGTCCGGAAGCCATCTCCCAGGGGTATCCGTGTGATTGCCAGCGGCATTGGCCGAGGCGAGCAGTGCCTGTGCTTGTGACGCCATGGTGCCCGAAGCCGCACCCATATGAGGCGCCAAATGGCCACCGAGAAGCGATCCGAGCATCAGCAGTGGGGCAGCACTCGCGGGGCACGCGCAGTGCAGCGCCAGGAGCAGATCCTTCGCGTGCGTCACGAAACGCGGGATTAACTCTTTTTGTGCCGTGGTCGCCGTAGACGCTTTGGATACCGAGGAGGTTGTCGGGGGGGCGACGGCGACGATTCCAACCGCTTCTTGTCGGAATTCCGAGAAGGCGACGGCGGTGTGGCCCCACACACCCGCCCCGCCTCCGCCCGCGCCGCCACACCGATGCTGCCGCTCGTGTATGGCTTGGAGCAAACCGTCATGCTGTCTGCCAAGGAACGCAGCATCCCGGAGGGCTGACTGCGGCATCCGGAAGACCCCTTCCGTTTGCAAACTTTGGTGCGCGGCGTGATGGTACTGAGCGGTGTGCCGGGACAAGGGCAGCGTGAGCAGCATGGACTCCCAGGCGAGCATGGTCAGGCAGTAGACGTTGCCTGGGTCGTAGTAGGCGAGAAGATGGCGGAGCAAATCGCGACGGTCCATGTGAATGACGGCAGGGGGCAGAAGGCCACCACCCCCACCACCCGCCGCAGCAGCAGCTGACGACGGCGCCGGGCTTGGGCCACCGGTCACAGGATAGCCTTTGGCAGGCGGAGGGGAAGCCGTCGTGGGCGTGGACGGCGCGGAAACATGGGCGGTCCCAGTTGGAGAACCAGCGGGCAGCGGCGACCCTGCGGAAGGGAGGCCCATTCCGCTGTTACTGTCCACGAAGACCGTGACCATTTGACGCCCCAAATCGGCAGCCGTCAATTCGGATGCGCGGGTACTCGTCGCGGCGTCCCCGCCTGTCGACGCTGTCATACTGCTGCACGAGCCACCGCCGCCTCGCGCGCTGAGCAGCATGGCTAAGAGGGTCGGCATGGTGGCCCATCCCGTGCCCAGTAGTGACTGAGAAGGCGACGTCCCTGCGGGCGGTGGGGCCGATGCGAGGGGTGAGGGAAGGGATAGGCTGGCCAAGCCGTTGATCGGTGCCGCCGCGGACACGGCCTGTCGAACCGACGGCCCCACGGAGGCGAAAATGCGATCCGCAATTTGGTCGCATGTCAAACGGCTGCCATCGGGCAACGCCAGTTTCAAGTGTGTGGAGTCGATGCGGCCAAGTGCGTACAACGCTGGAGACCCACCTTGCGTCGTGACGACCCCGGGTGCGAAGCCAGGTGTGCGGGCGGCGATCTCAATGTGGAAACACATGACGTAACCCAGGGCGCCGTAATGAATGAACTCCATGTGACGTTTGGTATCGCCGCCGAGGGCTGCGAGGACACGATGACTCCGGTGCGGCGGCGGCGGAGCGCCCCCCGCGACGGTTGCGTCGGGTGGGGAGGCAGAGATGGCGATCCTCGCTGCCGCTTCAAGCGCTTGCTGTTCGCGTAGCACCACGTCCACCAAGTGAAACGCCGCACGACGGAGGCAGCCGAGCGTGAGGCCCTGCGACGCTGGCGGTGGCAGCAGCGCCGACGTCGCCGTGGGATCGTGGGGAATGGACGGTCCCGGTGGATCAGATCGGGGGACGTGGCCGCCGCCGGTATTTTTCGGTGCTGGGGTGGGGGTAGTCTGGGAGCAACGGCACACGACGTCCTCCACGGCGTCCGCAGAGAGCAGAGACTCTTCGAGGCCGTGGACGCCATGGCTTTTGGGGCCGGCGGTGGTGGACGCGCCGCGACGCTGCGCAAGGTACGGCGAGGGTACTCGGCAGCCCATGGCCTGAGGAGACATGGGAAGCACGGCCGGTGCCTCATCGGGATGCAACAGGAGCCAATCCGGCAGCGGCATCCGCCTCGCTTTGGGGCCCAGCGCTGCCGGTTCCTGCCCTCCGTTGGCGGCTAGCGCAGCGATTTTGATTGCGGGACGCGACGACTGGCGCGGCTCCAAGCTGTTACTGACGTGCGGAAAGTAGTACGCGGGGCAGAAGGCGTGCATCCCGGTCGTGAAAGGGCACTCGAGGCGGAACGCGTTGCTGGGGTACCAGAGCGAGCTGTAGGCAAGGAACGATGGGTAGGCGCTGACGGGGATGAGCCAGTCCAGCGGTGCCGCGGGCAATGCGGACGGAACTGCCACGGTGGTGGCTGGGACAGCCACGTCATTGTTACTGCGATCCGCGTAGAGGGACATCAGTTCCAGCACATGCGGCTGCACGTCATGCTCCACCGCTTCGCGAAGCAACGTGTCGACGGTCAACAAACTCGTCGCCCCTCCACTGCCAGACGTATGATGCGATGATGGAATCGAATCGTTCGACGCCATTCGCACCGACCTCATGGACGAGGCGGTGGGGCCCACACCATGATGATGGATGTTGGGCAGGCCGTCGTCGTCGTCGTCGCGGCACGCGGTCGTCCTCATCACATTCCCGGCATGCGGAGCCATGGCAAGAGGGTCCACGCAGACAGAATGATCGCACGCGCCGAGGACGAAAGCGGCCAGCACCTTCAGCAACGCGTTGTCCGGGCAGCGGCGCTCGGCCCGGAGGACAAGGTCATATGGAGTCAGCCACTCACTGCCATAGGGACCACCTCGGCCGTCGTCGTTTCCATCGTGGTAGAACGTGCGACTGAAGGGAATCCAATCCCTTCGGCGTTGAAAGCAGCTCGCATAGCCTCCTCCTCCACCAATGAGCTTTCTTTTTCCTTCGGAAGACCCAAACGGTTTGTTTGCCGCCGAGGATCCCGGAGGGCGCCACCACGGAACGGCGACGACGTTTTCGTCGTCCTCGTGCTCACATAAGGCGAGCATCTCCTGCAAGACGATGCCGTGTTGGCTGTCGCGGGTCATGGCTTCGCGCATCAAATCGGCACGAGTGAAGACGTTCACCGTCAAACGGTGGCCTGTGAAACGCGCGGGGACGGACAAAGGAGGAGGGGCCTCGACCGCCGCCACCGACGCAGACCCTTCTCCCCCGCCAGTGGCTCGTCGTTGTGTCGAATTCGTCGTGGCCTGTCCTCGTCCTCCTTCTTGTTCGTCCACTTCATATTGGTCCACAACGGAGGACATTAGGCGGATCGACACCGTCGGCTGCCCGTCGGTGCGGAACGAGTCGTAAGCGGCCATCTTGGCGTTCTCAGCGGCACCCACGGCCGCTGGTGGGGCAGGGTGGGTGTGCATCGTCATCGAGGCGGCGGCCGCCGCAAGGTAAACGTGCTGGCGGAAATGCGGCAACGTTGTGTATTGCGCGTACCTGCTCAGGAGCGCAAACACCAAGGCGAAGGCGCTGCTGCTGTTGTAAGCGTCTCGGACTTGCCACAGGCCACCACCCAAATAGACATCATCATCGTCATGTTCGAGATCGTCATTCTGCTTGATGGTCCCCGCCGGCATGTCTTCCATCACCGCTGACCTCGCGCCCCCCGCGTCGACGACGACCGTCGTGAATGGGTCCGTTGCCGGCGACGACACAACGGTCACGAGACCGCCGACGTTCACGAAGCAATGCTGCTCCACGAGGCGGCAGAGAAGGGCCAGAGGTGTGCACGAAATCATTGACGTCGACGACGCCACCGCGCTGGTCGGCGTGGATGATGCGACATCTTTTTGCTGTTTCAATGGTGCAAGGTGGTCGGAGGCGAATCGTACTCCTCCGTGATACACGGCGCGCGAAGGAACGCCAACGATCAACTCACACGGACCATGAAAGGCGGCCAACAAGGCCGCGATGCGAGCGCTCCGGGGAATGCGGCGCAAGCACTCCAGGAGGACCGCTCGAACCGCGGCGTGGAGCGGAGCCGAAATGGGAGATGAATACAATACGGCACCCGTCGTCTGCGTGGCAAAGATGCTTCGGTTCACGACCCCATCGGGGCATCGCAGTTCGTCAACAACCGGCGACACTAAAATAAGAGCGTTTTTCGTCGACAAAAATGATCGAACGACCGTCAATGCAAGCGATGATCCACTCCCGTCGTCGCAATGAAGGACGCGGGCCACCATCCAGAGGCACCGCCGGAAGGCGGTGCGAACGGCATCCGCGACTGTCGTGGGCCGCCGACGGTTTACCACATGCCCCCGTGGCGCCGCAGTCGTGGTGGCGTCAAGCGAATGCCCCTCCTCGGACATGAGGTACTTCACGCCGGCCGATGCCATGCCTTGCAAGTAGCGGCAGCACAGTCGCAGTCGTGTGCTTCCCATGCCCGCCGCGCTACCCGCGGGCAGGTCGCCACCGCCGAGCCACGCGTGCGTAAACTGGCGGTCGTCCGGCATGTCGCATTGCCGGCTGGCAGATTGGAACCCCGGAAACACTATGGTGGAGCGGAGAAGCGCCTCTTCTTGAAGTTGAAGAGCGGATCTCGACGAACGTCGCGCAACCTTGACGATGGACAAGGGATCCAAATGGGACGTCAGCGCCCACACCGCCAGCGGGTCGTATGGATCGAAGGCCAAGGCGTCGGACAACAGGGGCAGTTGTGAGCGAGGGGACCCGATGATGCAAGGACCTCGCTTCGATTCCTGAGGACCGCCACTACCGACCCGAGACACGTCACGCCAAAGAGCACGAAGAACAGATCCCGCGTCGCCTTCTTCGATGAGCCTTCGAGCGGCGAAGGGCATCCGGTCCAGGAGCGCCTCCCCTTGCGACGCGGCAGCAAGCGAAACGGTTGACTCGTGGCCTTTTCCAGCTGCGGTGCACAGCGGCCTCGGCCGCTTCAAGACTAAAGCCTGCGACAAATTGGACACTACATCCACGAGAAGGGACGTCATGGGATGGGGTGTGACGACTGTGCGTGCAATGGCTTTTTCGTTTTGTGCTGCGACAGCTGCGAAGATGCCGAGCCACTTGGCGGCGGCCGGGTGGATGGCAAGCACCGCGGGAGGACGACGAGACGGCGGGCAACCCGCGGCGGGCACCGACGACACCAGGGGTGGATGTCGTCCCCCAGCCAGGACGACCGCCGCGCGGAGGATGTCCTCCGACGTCAACGACACCATGCGTCCACCACCATGGCCGTCGTGGCCGCCGCCCGTCAACCGCAACGGCACACCGCGCAACGCAAGCCACTCGCCCAGCAGCACCAGACTGAGCGGCAACGGCAGAGCCGGTGATGGAGCGAGCCGAGTCGGTGGAGGAGGCACTGTGCGCGTCAGCGTCGGTGCGGGTTGGCTATGAGATGCCTTGGCGGAGGCTGAGCCGTGGTGCTCGATGAAGGAGGGACGGATGACGTTGGTGGTGCACGTGAACCAACGTAGCGCGGCGACGATAGTCGTCAGTGGCACGGACGATGGATCCGGCCCTGGGATGCATAGATACGAACGGATTAGCGCCTGCCGTGAAGGGTCCCAGGGGCGTTCCAATGGGCAAGGTGAGAATCTGGCAGATGGGGCACCGGTATGGTTTGGCGCCGCGCGCAGTGGCACTGGCTGCCGGGCTGTCCCGGTGACGCCTTGGCGCGCGGTGGGCCGCCGGAGCAGGCGCAAATAGCGGCCGACACCACCCCCAGCGGCGCCGTCGATTTCATGCGACAAACGCACGATGGATCCGCCAGGTAGCGGGTCGCAATCATCCTGTGGGTAGCGATGCCCCATGCTGAAGAACACTGGCGGGTGCCTCTTCCGGGCGTCCACTGGGGACACGTCCGGCGCGCCGATGCCGACGGTCGCCACGCCCGGGGTCAACAGTAAGTCGTCGCCGCCACTGGACGACGCACATCCATCACGTTGTTGTTGTTGTTGTTGGTCACCTTCATCGGAAGACGCTCGCGGCCCGCCGCCACCTGGGGAGGGCAAACTAGGGGGTTGACGAACCACATCGTACCAGTGCCGGGGAAACTGATTCTGCAAGGCTCGCAGCTGCGGCAGTTGCGTCGTCGGTCGTCGCAATGAGTGGGCGCCTCCTGCGCAAGTCGCCTCCGTGCCGGTGAGCGGCAGGCCTCCCTTGACGACTAGCAACTGCGCCTGCAGGTAGTGCGCGATGGCGTGGGGGTCCTCGTAGCTCGCAGGCGGCAAGGTTGGGAACTGGACGAACATGACGTCGAGGGTGCCGGTGACATCCATCAGCGTCGGCGTCATGTGTGTCGCGGGCTCGCGCTGGTGGCTGCCGACATTGACGCGGCCTTTATGGGGAGCCATAAACCGTCTCGGGAATGCGAGGAGTGCCGTGTGCGCATAGCTCAAAGGCTCCTCGCACGCACCTCCCTGACCCGTAGCGATGCGACCGCGTCTCAGGCCCGGCGGCAGCGTTGCCAGCACATGGTGCAATCGGGCTTGCACATAAGAGACACGCAACGGCGGCCGACAATTACGAAGGCCGTTTGGCGATCGTACGCGCGGGAGGATCGCCGGGGTCCATTGGTAGTCAATGGCCCGAGCGAACTCGGCCTGTTCGATCGTGCTCCACCGGAGGCCGATCGCCTCGCTGCCTTCCCACAACGATGCTTGCCCTTCCAGCCACCACAGGCCGTCGTCGTCGAAATCGCCGCCGAGGAAGCGGTGGGCGGCGTGTGAATCGAGACAGCACGCACCGTAGCTGTCGACGCCGTGGTCCCAGTCTGCATTCACATCCGCCTCTTCTGCCACCTCCACGTCGCGATCCTCACCTCCCCGATGGGAAGAAGCGGCATCGACGGATTCCGACGATCCGCCGGTGCCGCGGCAGGTGGTGGCGGTCGTGAGCTCGTCGCGGCCTCCCCCCGTCATGACGGTGGCGACCGCTAGCAGCGCCTGTGACACGCCGGTGGTCTCCGTCGGGTCGGTCACTTTTCGCGACCGCATCACATGAGTGGCCACCATTTGCAGTGCGAAGACTTGGACCATAGGCGGCAGGGACGGCAAGACGGCAAAGGTCGGCACCGACATCAGCGTGCGGTACGGGAGTGAGGGGGCCGTTGGGGCGGCGGCGAGGTTGGAACCGTCGGCGGCCGCCGTTGGAACGGTGTGTCTCGGTGGTGCCCTGTTGTCTTGATTGACCGCCGTTTGCGATGAACCCGTCTTCCTTCCTTGCTCACCATGGTGACCACTGTCGACGACGACGTTATCGCCAATTTCCGCGGCGGCGGTCCACACAAGGACGTTCACGTCCGCGGTCACGCGGCGGTCGCTCATGCCCGTGGCACTCCGGCCATGAAGCCCCGCGGTGGCATCCGCGGAGGAGGGGAAGTCGCTGGCGCTCCACCGCGCGACTGGCTGCTGCGCGCGCCATTCGTTGAACTGCTGTCGCCGTCGCGCCACCAAAATCATTTTCGCGGACACGGCGGCGTCGGGGGTCAAAGGAGGAGGCGAAAGAGAAGGCACCGTCTCCTCCTCTTTCGGCGGCGGAGATGTCGTCCTCTGGTCAATCCAATCGTGATAGTCCACGATAGGCCGCACATGCCGGTCGCAGCCGTCAACGTACGCGAGAGAGGCGAGGCACTGGAGCGAGAGGCACTCGGCCCAATCGCCATCGGCGGCGGCAATGGCCGATGGGGTGGAACTGAAGGCATCCGTGGGTCCCCGGCCGGTGACGTCGGTCAATCGAAACGGGCCGCTGGGAGCCGCCACGCCCAGTTCGCGGCGGAGAGCGTTGATGGATAACAACTCGACGTACCAATGCGGCATTTGCGGATCGAGAAGGTGCACCGGCGGGGCGAAACGCGCCGCCAACGCTGCCGCTGGCGATGAGTCAGCGTCTCCTCCTCGATCCTTCTCCGTGTCGTCGTCGTCATCGTCGTCGCCTCCGGTACTCTCGAAACCGGCGGCGCCGAGGTCGGCTCGATACCGCCGCACCTGAGTGGGTGCATATTTCCACCAGCGACTGAAACACGGCGCCGCCGCCAAAGGGGCCAAAGAGGAGGAGATGGGAGGAGGCCGCGGGCGGCTGCTGTGGTCGTGGTCGTTGCGGCTGTTCCGGTCGTCAACGATGGGTGAGGTGGGGGTTTGGCGGACGTCGTCATCATCATCATGATGTGCTTGGAACGGCACGGACGTCGGATTAGGGCCCGTCGTGTCAAAGACGCGCTGCAGCAGAAGGAGCGCGAAGTGGCAACCGGTTGACAGGTGATTCACATACTGCGGCTCGATGAACGCGTTAAGCTTCAGCGCGAGCTTCACGAAGTGCTGCTGGCTGCTCAGCAGATGAGGAGGGGGATCCGTGACAGTCAATGCCCATTCGCATAATTGCGAGTATGCTTCCATGCGCGGTAAGCACACCATCGTCGCCGAGAAGAGGGAAGCGGCAGTGACAGCCGCGACCGTTTGACGGCAGCGGAACCC
>ERZ1292633.2603-Hain-H41-02um-R1-2603-length-18253-cov-7_pt1 | contig 18253 bp, 15 predicted proteins | sample MGYA00564406_ERZ1292633 | MGnify/ENA primary metagenome ERZ1292633 (study PRJEB36523, sample SAMEA6512639) | groundwater metagenome | collected 2019-01-08 | study: AquaDiva: Metagenomics assemblies of 32 groundwater samples | reverse complement strand
TCGCCTGATGTGTTTAAATAAATCTCAATAAATTAGTTGAGAAACAGCCTCTAAATCTTGCCTTAAAATTGCTTTTTAAAATTCTTATTTGTGTTCTCAAACTGCGGTTGCGCTACGGTGGGAGACATCACGTATAGACAGGGTGGATACGTATCACAAATCGGTGGCACTAATGATCTATCTCAAGTGGCCCCTTCTGGCTCTATGCCATTACCTCAAGGTGGAGATATTCCACTACCAGATTGGTGGGGGAATATGGTATATGTCCCAAACAAATCTACATTTTACAAAAGGACAGGTCATGCGGGAAATGTTAGTACTGGTTATTTCTTGTATCCTCATTTGTATAAAAAAACTGGCACAAATTGGACTAAAATAAAACAAAAATTTGGGCCATCTGCACGATATGGAGCATTCATGGAGGTTGTTGGTAAATATTTAATTTATGGTTTTGGGATGGATGCTGGTCCTAATGGATTCCAGAATTGTGTTGCACATTATTTTAATGATCTATGGGCATTCGATTCAGACACAGAACAATGGACAGAATTAATACAAGATGGTGCAGCAGGCTCTCCTCCAGCAAGAGGATTTGTAGGGAATGTACCTCCTTGTGGTTCTGACCAAAATATCAGATGTCTAGGTGGAGGATATAGTGGCAATGGATGTGCGATTAACGGTGAAACTTTAGGTACACTGTTCAGTGGTTCCTGGAGATTACATCTCCAGGGTTTAGCGGCCTAACTCTCGAAAACTGTAAGATCAAAAAATGGCAGAAAGCACTTGTTTGTTGAACAGATAATCTGTCCTAAATCCTACATTTTTGGGGTGGCAACAAAAAATCTCAAACAGTTAAAGTACCATCATGGATAAATATCAAATAAAGTCCTATACTTACAGGAAAGATCTATATTATATCGTAGAAAAAATGTTGTGTGGATTGTTTCTCGAAATTGTTAGCGCATCTCTTCCTGAAAAAAATGTTCCCACGCGAAGAGCATCTTATGTCCATCAGTCAAGAGAGCCAGATCATGGCGCTAGAAGTGTGGTTCAAGTGCGTAGAGAGACAAATATTGAAGAATTTTTACAGTTGAGAGCCCTTTTAGCTGAACACCTTTGTTCTTGGTTAACCTTTCAAGAATTACTTGTGTTTTATAAAACCAACAAAACGACAAGAGCTGCGGTACAGTGTTTTTGGGGAACAGAAGGAAATGACGCATTTGATCTATCAAAATATCCACCTTTAGAAACACGTGATGCTTCTTATTTTGCAAGCCCACATAGTATATTAAAATGCTTTCGCTCCATTCGTATACATTGTCCCGAAAAGAGAGTTCTCCCCTCTCCAGCGGTGCCCGCAGCTCCAGCGATAATACCAACAGGTCCAGGGATGTTTGGATTCTTAACAATGCCTTTGATTGCTCCAATAATTAATATTGATTTTTCAAGATTACGCTGCTCTTGTTCCCGTGATCATGAATATTGGAAAGAACCTGCTCGCGCAGAGAAATTAGGACAACTTGTAGATCGATTGCCAAGTTTAAGAGAGCTAAAATCTGATGGTGACTCGTGTTCTTCTCTCTTCATGGGATTCTTTGGCAATGGTGATCCACGTATCCCCGATACGGTTAATGACTGTTTACGTAGCAGAAAAACACAAGATTGGCTAGAAGATCAATGTCAGCATTTCGAGTGTCACATCCTGCCTGTGCAAGGATCTCCTTATGAAATAAGATTATTGAACATCGATTTGAGACTTGAAAACACAGCCCTACGTTTACTGGCACTTTCCAGCTCTGAATTTAGTCAAATGTATAATCCTGATTGGCAGCGCGAACAATATGAACAAGAAAAAAGAGAATTTAGAGGGACAGGCTTTCCCAATTTTGAATATTGGCGTCAATTTCGTGGACTTCCGGTAGTACATGGTCCAATTGATCGGGAGCCAAGAGCATGATCAACATTACATCTCACACTTTGTATTCATCAAATCCTTATTGTATTTGTGATAAACTGACAGTGAACGAGGGGAATAAATAAAAGATATGCGGATCTCCATAGGCGTAGATGATTTTAAAGAATTAATACAGGATGCATCTTCAGAGGGCGCGCATTATTTTTATTGCGATAAATCGCTGATGATCAAAGATGTCATTGATGATGGTGCAAAAATTCTACTGTTTACAAGGCCGAGACGATTTGGAAAAACATTGAACCTGTCGATGCTATCGTATTTCTTTGGAGGTAAAGAATCGTTGTTTGATGGTCTTGAAATTAGTAAACATCAACACATTATAGATACCTATCAGGGGCAGTATCCCGTTATTTCTATTTCCTTTAAAGGATTAAAATTCACGAAATATGAAGATATGTTTGAAGGTGTAACAAAAATTATTCGGCGTGTATTTGCAGATCATCAAAACACATTTGATCTCAATAATAGTCAATTTTCGATGTATTTTGATCATAAAAAACCATTGAGTTTAGTGGACATCACAAGCTCTCTTGTTCAGTTATCAGAACATTTATGTACACATTTTGGCAAACCTGTTTTGATCCTCATCGATGAATATGATGCCCCTTTGCAAACGGCTTATCTTAATGGTTACTACAAAGAAGCTATCGATATTTTCCGCAATATGTTTGAAGATGGTCTGAAAACAAATAAAAACCTATATAAGGGTATCCTTACGGGCATTACGAAAATCGCTAAGGCAAATTTATTTTCAGGCCTCAACCATTTTGAAACATACGATATTGATTCAAAACCATACTCCGAATATTTCGGCTTTACAGAATCTGATGTGGCCAAAATTTGTCCAAAGGAACATCTGGCTGAAATTAAGGGATGGTATAACGGCTATACATTTGGGAACCATACTACTATCTATAATCCTTGGTCTGTACTGCGCTTTGTAAAATCAGACTTTGAATATAAACCGTACTGGATTGAAACAGCAGAGAATGCGCTGGTTCAAAAAAGTATGACAGCGGATAAATTGGCGGAAGTGAAGCAACTCCTTGATGGACAATCTATTTTGCTGAAGGTCGATAACAATTTAATTTTACAGTATCTCAGAAAATATAAAGATGCGTTCTTTAATTTGCTATATACGTCAGGCTATTTGACGGCAACGGGGGAGAAGGGGACAGAGTATAACGAAAGATACGTCTGTATTCCCAATCGTGAGGTACGTGAATTTTTTGAAGATATTGTCCTGAAGTGGTTTGGTGGAGAAGGTGAAAGCGACTTTTTCCAGGATTTTTTGGATGCCTTGTTAGATGGGGATAACGAGGGCGTACAGAGCGTTTTATCACGGATTGTGAAAGAGGCGTTTAGTTTTCAAGATGGCACCAAGAAGCAACAGGAGTCGTTTTATCATGGAATTTTGCTGGGAATCACGTTGAGTCTGAAAAAGAGATATTTAGTTAAATCGAATCGAGAGTCTGGATATGGGCTGTTTGATATAGCTTTGTTTCCGAAAGATCTAGAGCGTGATACAGGTGTGGTTATTGAAATCAAGACGCGCGGCTCTATTGATAAAGCAATTGAGCAGATTCAAAAGCAGGAGTATTCCACGGAGCTCAAAGAATACGGGTGTAAAACGATTCATCTGTATGGGATTAAATTTGATGGCAAAAAAGTGAGTACAAAGCTTGTGACAGAGAATGCATAAATATTATTCAACAAAAAATCAATTGTATCCTGATTACAGGAAAGTTTAATAGGTCCGCCTTTCCGAAACGTGCGAAATACGAAAAGAAAACAGCACAATCCCTTATTCGCATTGGGCTGAGAACCCCTATTTTTTCAGATTAAAATGGCGCAAACCATTATAGGCCCGGCACTAAGAGTCGTGCGAAATCCTGCCACAAGGAAAATGTCCTTACCTAAACAGGGAAGTTTTTGATAACATTTTCATACTCATTTTGAGCTTCTGTGATGGAAAGTTTCGAGTAAATCTCAAGGGATTGGCGGCTTTCGTGGCCTGAATAGGGTTGGATAAGGGCGTCATCGATACCCTGTTTCTTGAGCCATGTGAATAGAAAATGACGTAGCTTATGTGGCGAAATTGGTTGGGATAATTCAGCTTCTTTGGCGTGATTGGCCAATATTTTTCTGATACCACGATCCGTATATTTCTTCTTTCTGACTGACTCGAAAAGGAAAGTGGCTCCTTTTTCTTGCATTTTGATGGCATGCATCGTTAGTATTTCCTTAAAACCTGATGGAAACGGAACTATGCGATCTTTTTTGCCCTTTCCTTGGACAACTTTAATCTGATATCTTGTGAAATCAATATCATCAAGTTTTATATTAACAAATTCACTAACCCTCACCCCTGTATACATAAGGGTTTTAAGAATCAGGACATTTTGCATATTCTGTGCATTCCAAACGACATCATAAAAACGTTTCAGTTCTTCTTCTGTAGGTACGTAAGATAGTTTCTGAGATTTACGTAACACTGTTACAGACAGTTCTTGTCGTACTACACGGAATAGGTTCCTCATGTAGTGATAGTCCGGATGTTCGTTCTTGAGCAGCTTGACTATTTGCTTTGCTTTTTTTTGCAAAGGCGTGCGTTTTTTTGTCATGGTGATCTCCTCTTGATAAGTTGGATAAAATATTTGCCGTCATGTCGAGTAAAACAACCCCAAAAATATTGAAGTGTTCATGTATTAACGGGTTTAAAGCGCGCAAGTCATCGTCTGTAAAATCATAATCTCTGTCTGGATCATTGAGCACCTCTTGAAGCAGCAGGGTATTAAAATACACAACGCAAACCTGAAGAAGGTGTAAGCAAAGAATGGCCAGTTCTTGATTGTATTTGTCGTTAGAGTTGATTTCTCCACATTTGCCATGAAAAAGAAACTCCATTATCCCATTCAGTCGTTCAACCACATTGAGCATTTCGTTAATATGAATCCGAAGGTCTTCATCACTTAAATAACGACAAAGGAAAATCGTTCTCTTTGCTTTCCCGATCTCGAGTAAAGCTTGATAACCAGGATGTTTGGCATTGTTAGCACAGAGACGTTTAAGTAAAATATCGGGATCTACAGTTCCCGTTTTCAAAGCGGCTGCGTATTGAAGAACGAAGGAGTGGTAATTGTTTTTAATCTTTGTCCAATTTATGGTTTGGCTTGATAAAGCTGGTAATAAATGAGGAAGCTTCTTCTTCAAACGCATGCTAGGTAAAGAAAGTTTTTGTTTATTAATGCCTTTGATTCGTGGCAACAAATCAAAATCGAGAAGATGGCTGAAGGCAAATCCAATACAGCTTTGGCCATGTGTATCAACAAAAATCTCATCCATATCCATTTCGGTATCGTGCTGTAACACGCCCTTCATCATGGAAGCAACTTCTGAAGAGGAACATGTTTGATATTGGATGAAAACAGCAGCGCCATTCTTATCAACATGCCAATAAAGCATGACGCCTTGCGTACGATAGCGTCCATGCCATGCACTCATCAAATTTTGCTCTAAAACATCTAATTTTTTTGAATCGCAGGCACAACTGACTGTACTGTCACCCCATATTTTTTTGTCTCTAATTTTATCAATGCCATCAACGACACTCTTGATTGCGGCTCGCACATTGTCATGATTTATATAACGATTTTTGACGCAGCATAAATCTGCGTAGGATTCTCCCGTGTTACTCGTCGCCATGCTTTTCAAATCTACATTACTGCCCAGGGCATAAACACACAACACAACTCTTCTTTGTAATTTATCAATCGGCATTGATGTGTATGATCCCGCGCTTGTGAAGTGTTTTGTCAAACCCAGATCTAGCGCAACTTCTTTCACAGCCTCAATCAAAGGTGTATTGGGCCATTTATTATTGATTGTTTGGTGTGCAAGCTGAAGATTTGTTGGTAAACTCTGTGGTTTTGATGGGGACAGTACAATAGCACCACTTTTACGTTCAACAATTTTTACCTTCTTGTTGTTCGGGATGTTCTCATTAAGGCCAATAAGATGATCTTCCAATTCTTTTTTTAATTGCGCAATAAAAACATCTGGATCTTCCGGTAAACCCAACAAATCACAGTAATACGCTATGTTTTTTTCAAAATCTACTGGTAAATCTTTTACTGGATCTTGATATCGGTAGGCCCCCTGAACCCAAATGTTTTTAACCTTAAGCTCTATTTCGAAAAACTCTAAAACTGATAATTCATAAGCGTTGAGATTTGTTGTTGTTTTTTCAGCGCCCGGTACTGTTTTTTGAAGTAAACTGCCCCAAGACACGTCAACTTCTGTTTTGTAGGGCAAGATAGTCGTAGAGCGTTCATCTTCACCCTGTTTGATCCATTCAATGGCTTTTAACAATTCTTGGAGATTGTCCCCTTCTGTTTCAAATGTTAGAGTCTTCAAAAGCTGTTGTAGCAAGGGACGATACCCGTGCTTATACAAGGAAAGCGCTTTCAGCCTGACCTGACTCTGGTACCATTTGTCTCCCTTAGCTTTAAGCTCTTGCGTAAGGTTTTTCAGCTTTTCTTGTGGAACTTTCGGATAAATGGATTGTTCTATAATGCCTTTTGGCGTATTGGCTGATATTTCTGCTAGCGTTAACAGTGTATCAAATTTACCGCCCACCTTTTTAACGTTGGCAAGAATATACTTGTCGGTATGATGTTCTGCTTTCTTTTTAATACGGTGCAAAAGCTTCAAAAGCAGCTCTGTCAAAATATCGGCCGATCTTTGGAAAGCAATAAAGCAGAACATAGCCAGCTCTGCGTAACGGACGCTTGCTGGTTGTTCCTTAAGATGGCTTGGATACATTGTCCTAACGCGCCGTTCATATTTGATGAAGAGTTGTCGTTGATAGGGATCCATTGCGTTTGCAGGAATTTGTAGGCTTTTTAAAAACTCATATTTTTTAATTTCATACAGAATGGCACTTTTCTTCAGTCGGCTCGTATCTTTTCCCATACCACTCCAACATTTCTTTATATTCTGGATGTTTTTTGTTTTTCATAATGGCAACAAAATTTTCGTAACCAGGAGTGCTCCCACAATCCTCTGGCGGACAAGCACGCTCACCATTCATAATCTTTGGGTATTTTTCGCCAGTTATTTTCGGTAAGATTTGCTCCAACACAATGTCATGCTCCCAACCATCTCCGAAATCATATAGATACGATGCCTTCGTATTTTCTTCAGAAAAGTAATCATAGATTTTTTTGTCATCATCAAAACATAAATCATCACAATACGGTTCACCATCTAGAAAGATGGTCATTGTATGTAGCTTTCCATCTTCTGGATTTATGATTTTAAATTCATGTAGATGTGAATCTGTCCAACCCATGGCGCCCTGAATGGCAACATGCAAATCCCAAAAAGAATAGGTAGCTGGCACTTGAATTCTGCGCCATATGACGGGTTTGATGTCTCGAAGCGTAATTTTAAATTGAAAGACAACTTTGCTCTTCTTTTGTTTTAATTCGTCCATTTTCAACCTCCTCAAAAAGAGTTCCGGTAATGCATAAACTCGGAACTAGCCGGGAATACCTTCCCAATGTTTCCGTGCTTATAAAAACACGCGCTCTCCCGAAAAGCAATTTAAAAAATATCTCACTTTAATATTCGGAACTTGAAAAATTGAACAACAAACCTCCAGCTTCCGTTTTCAATATCAAATATTTTTTAGGCTGACTTTTTCCTTGTGGCAGGATTTCGCACGACTCTTAGTGCCGGGCCAAAAGGGGCCAAATAATGTGGCCGTTTACAAATGGATTGTCAAAATCAAAAATTTTTTCGCAACATCAGGAATTACGCCATTTCTTGGTGAATTTTATCTGAGAGACCCAATAATTACAGGGCCACCACCCACTTTCTGATGGTCTCCAGTTAGAGACATTGCAGCCCGCTAGACAATTGGCAGGAATTTTCATTGGCGCTATCTACTGGGCTGTTTCCGTCATTTGGTTAGCATGATTGTCCACCCGTGCTATATTTTTAACAAAATCAGCCATTCTGGTCATCTGAGATCGTACTCTTGTATAACCAATCTTTCCTAAAAGAGCTATCATTGCTTCATTATCCTCTCCGGTGGCAACGTGAATACACCGAACATCGGGCTGATGTGCTTTTGCTACGCCTTCAATCGTAAGTACTACCTGAGTTGCATAACCTTTTCTTCTATGACCTTCCATTATAGCCAGCCAACTTATTGAAAGAGCATCAGGTATCATCCAACTGAAGTCGCCTAAAGTCACATAACCAACAGTTTCGTGATTTAGAGTTTTTATTAAAAACCCAGGACGTTCCATTTCTATTATGCTGTTGTCTCTAGGATTAACATTTTTCACGGTTACAGTAGATTTTTGAAGGTATACGGGGCTATTAGCTTTAGTACGGCGAAATCTACGGCCATCCTCAAAAATCTCCGCTGCATTGCTTATTTGCAATAAAGACACAAGAAAAAGCAATATATTCAAAGTTTGTCGATGTCTTGCATCACTATAACACTTGCCGGACACAAGCAACATTTTTATGTCCTTAACCAATAATTTGCTACAATAAACTAACCGCAGATAATTAAAAAACAATCATGTCGATTGGTAAGTTCTTAAGTCCAAAAAATGATTTGGCATTTAAGCGGATTTTTGGAACCGAGAAAAACAAAGATATCCTAATTCATTTTTTAAATGATATCTTTGGGCGAACAACGAACCCTATTGAACACGTCACATTTCTCAAAACATCCCAGGAACCAGAAATTGCAGCACAACGTGTTAGCATAGTGGACGTAATGTGTGAGGATCTTGAAGGCAATAAGTTCATCATCGAAATGCAAGTAGACTCGGAAAAAGGCTTTGAGCAGCGAGCCCAATATTATGCGGCCAAAACATACATCGAGCAAAGAGCAAAAGGCATTGAGTTCCATGATTTAAAAGAAGTCACTTTTTTAGCTATTACAGAGTTTTCCCTATTTCCTGATAAAAAGGAATATTTATCGCATCACCAGATGCTGGATATTAATACTCATGAACGAAATTTAAAAGATTTTTCCTTCTCATTTTTAGAGTTAGCAAAATTCAAAAAATCGAAAAAAGAACTGATGACAGTGACAGAAAAGTGGGCTTATTTTTTCAAAAACGCTGCCAAAACGGATGAGAAAGATTTAGATGACATTATTGGGGATGATTTGATTATTAAAAGGGCGTACGAAGAGCTTGATCGATTTTCCTGGACACCAGAAGAATTAAGGACCTATGACAGCATTGATATGAAGCAAGCAGCAGACAAAGCAGTTAATGAAATGGCTTTTGATAAGGGAATGGAAAAAGGTAAATCTGAAGAAAAATATAACATTGCGCATGCTATGCGAGCAGAAAGCATAGCCGTTGAGGTTATTGCAAAAACGACTGGATTGACGGTAGAGGAAATCAAAAATTTATAAAATTTAATTAAAATCCAATATGTTTGATAAGAAGAATTTTAGGACCTGTACGCCAGAACTGTCATTTTTTCCGGAGATGAATAGATTAGGTATTATTTAAAAACAGTTCATTTTATTTTTTAACATTCAAACAATAAAATAAATATAGACAGCTTTTATTATTACAATTCATCCAAAAACCCTTGATTTCATTAACCTTTTTTAGCATCAAGCACTTTCTGAGCATCTGGTCTCAACTGACCTGTTGGACTGATGTGTCGATAAAGTGTCTGTCTAGTAATTCCTAATTCTTTACAAAGAGGCACGATTTTTGTATCTGATTTTTCCATGGCACCTTGAGCAAGAGATATCTTCGATGGTGTCATTTTGAACTGTCGGCCACCTTTTCTTCCGCGTGCGCGCGCTGAATTTAATCCAGCTTTTGTACGTTCAGAAATCAGTTCCCGCTCATACTCTGCAAGGGAAGCAAAGATTCCAAAGATAAGACGACCATTCGCCGTTGTGGTGTCAATCTCGGCGCCCTGGCCCGTTAACACTTTAAATCCAATCTCACGCTTTTGTAGGTCATGAACAATTGTCACAAGGTGTTTAAGATCGCGACCTAATCTGTCCAGCTTCCAAACAACCAGCGTATCTTCTGAAGGACGTAATGCCTTAAGACAAGCAATCAAGTTTGGCCGATCATCTCGTTTGCCACTCGCATAGTCTTCATAGAGGTTCTGTTCAGCAACACCAAAAGCCAGCAAGACATCTTTTTGTAAGTCGAGCACTTGGCTACCATCTGCTTTTGAAACACGCACATATCCAATCAGCATTACAGTTGCCCTTTTCTATTTTTCAGATTCTTGTTTGGTTTCAATTTCATGATCTATAGGGTTTTCCGACAATTCTTTCAAAGACACTTCTTTGTACGCCTCCAAAATTATTGTCCCATGATCTTTCATCGTTATCTTATAGCTACTTATATTCTCTGGGATTGAATCAATCACAATTCTCCTTTTTGCATCAGGACGAATAATGTTGATTTCTCTGTTTTTCTTCATTGTGTGATTTTCTTATTAAATCCATGATTATATCATAGATGATATTTTTCAATACAGTCAATTTTGATGTTTTGTGTTTTTTATTGATATGCAAAAAAATAAGAAAATATCATTTTTGATATTATTGTCCATTCTTCCAAAAAATAGTGCTCAAAACGCCCAAATTTCCTATCACTCAAACGTTCGTTTGCAATACGTGCCAAAAGCTGAGTGTTTGTACTCATAATTCTGTCACTAAACCAGTCATTTTTTCAATGTATTGCAAACGTTATAAAAAACAATTGCGTGACAATTGCTATTAAGATTACATAGTAAATCAAAACGGAGATTAGCAATGAGCGAAACGTATAAGAGACTGACTATTTTTTCTGATCTGGAAGAACTTGCTTTTTACGGCTTTCCAGATTTCGATGATGAGCAGCGCAAAACTTATTTCACATTTGAAGAGCAAGAGTGGAAGATTATTTCAAAGTGCCAATCTTTGCCTGCACGCATTCATTGCGCCTTACAAATGGGTTATTTTAAAGCTAAAAAATTCTTTTTTCAGTTCTCCTTGAGCCGCGTACCCTCGGCCGATGTCCGTTTTATTTTATCAACCTATTTCCAGAATCAAAAACTGGAAATATTCAACATTACGAAACATGAATACTATATGCAGCAACAAGAGATCTGTCATTTGTTTGAGTATCAAACTTGGTCCAAGGCCTTTTTATCTCGGTTGGAAAATCGTGCCAAACAGAGTGTCAAACGGGACGTTACTCCCAATTTTATTGCACATGAGTTGGTAACATTTTTGCAAAGTTCAAAAATCATCAGACCCAACCATCTAACGCTCCAAAGAATAATCAGCCAGATCCTTAAAGAAGAACGAGAACGCCTTCACGCATGCCTCAAGACGCGGTTAAAACCTTTACATAGAAAAAAATTGAATCAATTGTTAAAGACTGAAAAAACATTATCAGACCTGGCCGCACTTAAACAGGATGCCAAAGACTTCAATTCTGATGTAATGCGCAATGAAAGGAGAAAACACGATATGCTAAAACCGTTATACATCATTGCCAAAAAGGTTTTACCGCACCTTAAAATCTCAAAACAAAATATTGACTATTACGCCAGCTTGGCCAATTATTATACCGTCTCTGATTTGGAGCGATTTAATGAAGAACAAAGGTATCTCTATTTATTGTGTTACTCATTTAAACGTTACCAACAAATTACAGACACACTGGTGGATGCTTTCGACTGCCATACAAAAAAATTTGAAAACTCCATAAAGAAAAAGGCAAAAGAACGTCATGTGGCTGATCATTGGAAAGTGCGTGAAGAACTTGGACACTTGATTTTGGTGTATCCTTATGATGACCAGTTTCATGGTGATCTCACGCTAACAGAGCTACGCAAACGTGCTTTCAAACTTTTGCCAAAAGATGAAATTAGAGAAATTGGTGAGAAAATGATCAACAAACCAAGACGCAAGCAAGAATTGCAATGGAAAGAACGGGACAAAGAAAGTGCGCGGTATAAACATCATTTGCGTCCCATTCTAGAAACAGTCCAATTTGATAGTTCCATTCAAAATAATAATTTACTAACGGCCATCAAGTGGATGAAGGATCTATTTGCAAAAGGAAAGTCTCTGTCAGAGCAGCCTTTCGATGATTTTCCGCAGGCCATAATTTCAAAGAGATTACGCCCTTTTCTCATCGCAACAGATAAAGAAGGCAAGCCAGAGATGAATGCCAATCGTTTCGAAATATTGGTTTACACGCAACTGGTCAGGCAGTTAGAAACTGGCGCCTTTTATGTTGAAGACAGTACACGACACAAAACTTTTGATCATGAACTGAATGCGTTTGAAAAGGATGAAGAAACCTTAAAAGCCCTAAATATTCCATGGTTTCAGAAACCTTGTGAAGAACAGGTGTCGGCACTTTTAGAACAGTTAGACACGCTATGGGTAGAGTTCAATGATCGACTAACAAAAGATGATCTAAAACATATAAAATACGACAAAATAAAAAAAATCATTCTATGGGTAAAACCAAAAACAATAAAAGAGAAAGATCTAGAAGATGACGAAACTTTGTATGGAAGAATACCTGTTTGCGATATAGCAGATGTATTACGATTCGCGAATGAGAAAACCGGGTTCTTGTCGGCACTAACACCACTTCAACCACGCTATAACAAACAAAAAGCGGAAGAAGATCAAATTATCGCGGTGCTGATTGCACAAGCCACAAACGTCGGTAATCACAAAATGGCGGCAACAAGCGATATTCCTTATCACAAATTAGAATCTACATATGATCAATACATGCGTTTAGCCACCCTGCGCAAGGCACACGACATTATCGCCAATGCCATTGATCAATACATGCGTTTAGCCACCCTGCGCAAGGCACACGACATTATCGCCAATGCCATAAGTCAGTTGCCGATTTTCCCGCATTATACATTTGACCTCAACGATCTGCTTTATGGTGCCGTAGATGGACAGCAATTTGAAATGACCACACCAACATCCAAAGCGCGGCATTCACGGAAACAGTTTGGCAAAGGACGCGGCGTTTCTGCATACACACTTTTATGCAATCATGTGCCTCTACAATGTGAACTAAATGATCCTCATGAGCATGAAAGCTATTTTCTATTTGATGTTTGGTACAATAATAAAACATTAATCAGGCCGACAATTGTAACGAGCGATATGCACGGTATAAACAAAGCCAATTTTTGTGTCCTCTATTGGTTTGGCGCAGAATTAAGACCACGATTCACCAATCTTAAAACAGAGCTCAAACATGTTTTTTGTGGAAAATCCCTAGCAGTCTATGAAAAATTTCTCGTACAACCAGCGGGACAAATCAACCCGCAGCTTATTAATCGCGAACAAGAAAATATCGGTAAAATCGTAACAAGCTTGGCATTAAAAGAAAACAGTCAGAGCAATCTTATCAAAAAACTTTGTCATTTACCGTCAACAAACAAGATCAGGCAAGCCGTGTATGAGTTTGATCGATTGGTCCGCAGCATTTACACATTGAATTGTATTTTGCATCCAGAAATTTTGGACAACGCGCATCGATCCCAAAACCGCGTTGAATCGTATCATAATCTGCGCGCCTCAATTGCAAGAGCCGGCGGAGAAAAAGCCTTGTTAGGGCGCACTGATCTTGAAGTTGAGATTAACAATCAAATCAATCGTCTATTGGGAACAGCCGTCATTTATTACAATTCTGTAATCCTTTCAGAGTTGTTAGAAAAAAATGTTCCAGAAAAGAAGAAAAAGAAGTTCATGAAAAAAGTCAAAAAATCCTCACCTGTTGCCTGGAGACATGTCCATTTTACCGGGCATTTTGTCTTCTACGGTAATAAAAAAACAATCTCAATTGAAGATATAATATATGACTTTGATTTTGATTAATTAATTATTTAAAAAATAATTAATTAATACATCTCCGGAAAAAATGACAGTTTGGGCGTACAGGTCCTATTCGCAATTGATCAAGCGGTTCCCGGTACAGTTTAGAAACATGATATCGATCAATCACAACAGCTCGTTCACCAAAGACTTCTGTCGCAGACTGTACAAAACCGTCATACATGTCAGTACAAACAGTTTTCACTGTTTTCTTCAAATGATCAGGGATAGATTCTAGAAATCGCTTAACCGTTTCTTTGAGGCGGTCGGGAAGTACCGCAATGACTGATAATTTACCATCCTTATCTTTGGCGCTAACAATTGTCACGTAGTCATTGTGCCCTTTTCTGACAGCAATCTCATCAATACCTATCGTTTCTAAGTCTTCATATTGAGTCCAATCAACTTCTGTTGACACCATTCTATTTAACGATGATTCCACAATTTTATAATTGACATGTTCTTTTCTAGAAACATCCTCAACAGTACTATGAATCAAGCACCGATTTAAATAACGATCAAGCGCCTTAGTTGTCGTGGACTTTCTCTCAACCCAATCATACGCCTCTGATGTAGTGTGATGATCATCACAGTCCACACACTGATAACGCATGACCTGGATTCTCAAATAGACAGGTTGATCGAAAAGTGGTAAGTGACGAATTGTTAAACAAGCACCTCATCCATGCTGTTTGCTTGTTATTTTTCCACACTTTCCGCAAGGGATTTCTGTTTTTGTGCTTTGAACGTCAATCATGATATTCCCTTGCACATCAACACTTTGCGCGATTATTGCTAATGAATCAATGCCTAAGGGAATCTGGATATTGGCCATTTTGTTCTCTTTTTTTGAGGACTATTGATTCCATGAAATGATGCTACGCCTTTTCCAGCCTCATTTCTACATCACAGGAAGTAGCAAAGAGCCATTTTATTTCGGAAAGGACAAAAGTAAGGATTAAAAGCCAGAAAAGCAAAAGGAATTATACTGGGTAAGCCCAAGGGGATACTGCAAGCATCGAAATATGATCAAGACAGGGAGCGTATCTTTGATTTACATAAGATGGGTGTTCCTTTGAATAAGATCATTGAAATGCACCTGAAGTACGGCCGATATTCCTCCTTGAAAGAGTATATAGATAAACGGTTCAAGCCTGATGATTTGCCTCAGGCTCCTTGAGTCTTTATTATACGTACTGGGCTGAGCAGAGATATCAGATGAAACAGGAACCTTCGGTCTTAACGTGCTGCCGACGTACTTCATGGCGCATTTAGGACCCAGAATCACTTATATGCTACTCTACCCACAGGATAGTCTGATTGTTCTATGGAGGCTTTATGCTGTTATGCTCCCTTTTGGTTTTAAATTTGTTTTGTGCAACGAGAGCGGTTGGATCACAGATGGTGGTTCAACGACAACAAGCGCCAATGCCATCGTTTGACTTAACAACGTCAGATCTTCGCATAAGCAAGCTTGAAGGGATACGGCAAGCGTTAGCTACTGAACGTGAAAAAATTCGTCCTCTTGAACAATACGCGCGTGACAGTTCATTAAGAGAACTTTTGAGTAAGACAGAGGAAATAATAGGAAGCTTAGACGGTTTGAAATCTCAACAAAATTCTCTAGAAGCCGAACAAGATGCACAAAGAGAGCGTGTACAAAGAGCGCTTGAGTCGGCTATCAGGCATGCGAGAAAATTGGAAGCAGAATATCGAGACCTGTTTGCACGTACGTTGCAACCACAAGGAACGCAACAACCAAGAAGACGTTAAAGAATAAAAAATAAAAAATTAACAAGACAAAATGAGAGTTTTTGCTGTAACCTCTGTAAGTAAGTGAATCTATCTTTCAGTGGAGTTCTTACTTTCAATTTTGTGTTTAAGCTTTTCGCAAGATTTGCCGAGTTTTGAGGGTTTTCCTGTTAGTACCATGCCTTTTGTAAATCCTGAGGTTAGAAGACATGAAGCTGCTGGGCACCCTATTATCTCTGGAACAAAATTTGAACTTGGTAAAATGGCTGTCACTTTAGCTTTTAATTCGAGAAGCCCAACAGCTAAGCATGCTAGTTTATTTTTTGAACGTCGCAATGCGGATGGGACATATGAATACTCAGGTATACACCTTTGTGGTGCATCTGAATCTTCCGGAAGTGGAGGTACTGCTCGCATTGAAAAGATAGAAGATTCTGAAAGGGTATTACAATCCGTTAATGGCAAGTTTGAACTTCGTCGTGAACCAGGAGGTCGCAATCGTTGGGTACAAGCAAAACCACATTACGACTGTCTTGCTTCTTTCGTCGTTGAAGATAACATGGACGAGATTCTAACAAAAGTCGATGATGACGCCAATAGTATTCAATTCTCCCTTCTTGCTGATTTCTGGGATAGTAACACTTATAATTGTTGCTCCTATGCTCACAGGGTACTTGGTTATTGTGGGATCAGTATACCTTATGAGTACACACGTGGTTCCGTTCCTTTTTGGGCAACGCACAATGATAATGGTTTCATAGAAGCAACAGTAAAGTACTATAAAGAACAAAAACGAAAACTAGCTAAATTACACGTAATAGCAAAAGAAAGATGTGACACATTGTTCACACATGATAACAGGGTTGCTGTTGTAGAATCTGTTGGAAGAGTTGTTATCGGTGGTGGTGTAGGAATTGGGACAGGATATGTTGTTGGAAAATTATTGCCAGCAGAGTCAGAGGAAGAAAGAAACAAAACTGTAAAAACACTGATGATATGCTTTGGTATCGGTGGAGCTGTTGCTGGTTTTATATATGACTTATATATAAAAGATTGTGAAAATCACAGAACAACCATGGCAAAACGTTGTGTGCCGTTGGCAAGACAAGGGCAGTAAACTGGTAACTTTCTAAAAAAGCCGTGATCATGATCAACAAGGAAAGCTCTACAGAAGACGGTCTAGATAATATGAGTTACAGTAATCATTCGTCAATCTAGTTTGAAAGCAATTGAAAACTATTGAATTTACAACAAATAAACTCTCAAAATACATGAACTATACATTCCCGGAAATTTCGAGGGTTTGGGCGTAGAAGTCCAATATTGTTTCCACGGGAAGACCCTATTTTTTATAAATCACGTTGTAGTTTCAGATAATTTGTTCTGTTTGTAAATCGTTAAGTTTACATTGAAATTTGGTATTCTGATTCCCAATTTTCAATGATAAAATGAATTAAGCGCGCCTTCTCAGGTTGATTCGTGAAGATCGAAAGAACTTATTACTTAAACAAAATCAAAGAGAACCTCGCCCAGTTTAAAGTTGTAGCACTTCTTGGTCCGCGTCAGTGCGGTAAAACAACGATTGCCATGCAGTACATTCAGCAGCTTTCTGCAATTGGAGAATCTGTACATTTTTTTGATCTAGAAGATCCCGATCATCTCAATTCATTAGAAAATGCCAAGCTTGTTTTTGAAAGACTTAAGGGGCTGATCGTTATTGATGAGATTCAAAAAAAACCTGATTTGTTTCCTTTATTGCGTGTGCTTGTTGATCATTACGATAAAAAGTTTCTGATTCTTGGCAGTGCTTCCCAAGACCTCATTCGGCAATCTTCAGAAACACTGGCAGGCCGTATAATTTACAACGAAGTTTATCCTTTCAGGCTTTTTGAGGCGCAAGAGTCCTCCCTGCTCAACGAAAAAAACTTATGGTTTAAAGGCGGCTTCCCTCTTGCCACGCTTGCTCCAACAGAGGAAGAAGCTCAAATCTGGCTTAAATCTTTTATTAAAACCTTTCTGGAAAAAGATATACCGTCATTTGGTTTCGATATTAACCCCAATTTGATTCGCAGGTTTTGGACGATGCTCTGCGGTTATCATGGACAAATTTTTAATGCATCAGAGTTAGGACAGGCTTTGGACTTAAATCATAAAACAACGCGCAGGTACTTGGATATTCTAACGGGAACCTTCATGATGCGGACCTTACAACCCTGGTACGTTAATATTCAAAAAAGACAGGTTAAACAACCCAAAGTGTATTTTAGGGATAGTGGAATCTTTCACGCATTGACGGGCATAAGAACATTTGAAGATTTGATGCAAAACGCAAAATTAGGAGCATCTTGGGAAGGCTATGCGATGGAGGAAATCATATCTTTTTATAAAGCGGAAAGTGAAGATTGTTATTTTTGGGCAACGCACTCTGGCGCAGAAATAGATTTGCTGATTCATACACCAAATGGCACGCAAGCTTTTGAATTTAAATTCACAAACAAGCCGAAAATAACCACTTCCATGCGGGAAGCTTTGAATAGCTTGGGCTTAAAAAATATGACCGTTATTGTGCCCGGATCTGTGCAGTATCCTTTGTCTGAATCTGTTGA
>ERZ1292633.2598-Hain-H41-02um-R1-2598-length-18268-cov-6_pt1 | contig 18268 bp, 13 predicted proteins | sample MGYA00564406_ERZ1292633 | MGnify/ENA primary metagenome ERZ1292633 (study PRJEB36523, sample SAMEA6512639) | groundwater metagenome | collected 2019-01-08 | study: AquaDiva: Metagenomics assemblies of 32 groundwater samples | reverse complement strand
GTTATCGAACACCATCGACCAGTTTCTTGAGCTTACCTTGCGCTGTAGTGTTAGGTAGTGTAGAAAACATCCGGCCCGAGACTGGTCCGATAGTATAGCTATCTCCTGCTTCCAGAGCAATCGCCTGAGCGGAGAATTTTTCTCCGCCGCTTCGCAACCCACGTCGCATCAGTCGCGGTCCGAGAACATGTCCGGGCCATGCGGGTCTTGTCGCCTCCCGGCGTTATCGGGCGTGGTGCGGCGGCCGACTGAAGATCACTTTTGGGTTGAAAATCCCGTGACGCAAACGGTCGATGTTTCCCATGGACGCCTATTTCAGGGCGCGGAGCTACGTGGACAAGGAAACCAAGTGTTGTGAACTCAAGGTGTACCTCAAGAGCGGTCACCGCTTGACCGGTCTGTTCCACGTTTCCGCGCGCACATCGTCTACGATCCGTCCATCCGATGCGCTCATGGAGAAGAACAATGGCCTGCTGCTGCTGTCCGACGTGACGGTGTACGAGACCAACGTCCCGCGGCAGGTGAGCGCGGTGATGGTGCCGTTCGACGCGATCGCGCACATCGAACTGCCGACCGGTTGGAGCGCAAGGGCGGGATCGGATGCGGAAGACGACCAGGGCGGCGCGACACCCGCGCCGGTGCATTCGATCGAGCACACCGCGCCATCGCCGACGCCGAGACCGACTACGTCCAAGTGGCTCGTCAGCGGCGGGCAACCTCCGAAGTGACAAGCATTGGCACTACGTCCCCGGCAGGGTTCGAACCTGCAACCTTCGGCTCCGGAAACCGACGCGCTGTCCAATTGTGCCACGGGGACTGAAAGCGCAACCAGTGTACCGGCGCTGCCGGTTCTGTCAATCCGATTCGCCCGCCCTATTCCAGCGGGGGTGCATTCCGAAAAAAGTGGCGATTCTTTGTGCGTGGCACGGTCTCGCCGAAGGCGAGGCCGTGTTTCACCACTTGCACACGCCCTGCCGACTGCGTCGGCAGAACGTGCCACCCAACATGGGATGCACCCTTCGGGCCGGGCGCCTCATACGATGAGCATCGCATCGCCGAAGCTGTAGAAGCGGTACTTCTGCTCCACGGCATGTGCGTAGGCGCGGCGCGTCCGTTCGACGCCGGCAAAGGCCATCACCAACGCGAGCAGGGTGCTCCGCGGCAAATGAAAGTTGGTGAGCAGCGCGTCCACGGCGCGAAATTCGCACGGCGGATAGATGAAAATGCCGGTCGATCCGCGTCCCGGCGAAAACCGGGCGAAATCGTCGCGATTTCGAACGGCCGTCTCAAGCACGCGGACCGTCGTCGTACCGACGGCGACGATGCGCCCGCCGCGCCCGCGACAACGCACTACCGCCTGCGCGGTCTCTTCAGGAAGCTCGTACCTCTCTTCGTGCATGACGTGGTCCGCGAGGCGATCCGCGACGATCGGCTTGAAGGTGCCAAGCCCGACATGCAGGGTCACGAAGGCGATTTCGACTCCGCGCTTGCGAATCCGATCAAGCATCGCATCGGTGAGATGCAGCCCCGCGGTCGGCGCCGCCACGGCGCCCGACCGCCGTGCATAGACCGTCTGGTAGCGTGACCGGTCGGTCGCGTCCGCCTCCGCATCGGAAGCCGCTCGCCGAATGTAAGGCGGTAACGGAGTCAGGCCGATTCGTTCGAGCACTGCCTCGGCCGGGTCCCGGCAATCGACGCGAACCAGCCAGTGTCCCTCGCCGGACGCTTCCAGCAGCGTCATCGGAATGCGCCGTTCGATGTCGCTGCCGAGGCTAAGCCTTTCGCCGACGCGCAGCCGCCGCGACCCTTCGAGCATGACCCGCCACACCCCGGGGTCCAGCTCGGCGAGAAAGAGCCCCCGAACGAGGCCGCCGGTCACGCGACGGGCGTGAAAGCGCGCCGGCAGGACGCGGGTATCGTTGAGGACCAGAAGATCGTCCGGGCGTAACAACTCGGAGAATTCTCGAATCGTGCCGTCGCGCAACGTGTCCGCCGCGCGATCGACGATCAACAGGCGCGCCGCGTCGCGCTGCGCCGCCGGCGACTGGGCGATCAACTCAGGCGGCAATACGTAGTCAAGCTCCGCGATCCGGAACGGCCCGTCATCAGCTCGTTGGTTTTCGAGCTTATTCATGCACTTTGGTATGACGGGATTTGATAGGCGGGTCAAGCCGCGGCGTCTTTTCCGTTGAACCTGTCGAAGTCGCGGCGGTCGCAGACGCGCAAGAGGTCCGCTACGATACATGGATGAAAGGCTCCGGGCCGGTCGCCTGGCTTGTTTACATCGGCGTTCGCGTCGTCTTCGCGATCATGCAGGTCTTCCCCGTCGACTGGAACCTGCGGACCGCCCGCATCCTGGCGCGCATCTGGGCGATCGTCATGCCCCGTCACCACCGCCGCGCGGTTGAACACCTTCAGCAGGCGTTCGGCGGTGAGTATTCGCGCCCACAAGTGGAGCGTATGGCTGATCGGTGCCTCGAAAGCGTCACCATGTTCGCGGTCGAAGCCATCTGCCTGCCGCGACTGATTAACGCGTTTACCTGGGGCCGCTACATCCGGCCGGTGAATTTCGACGAGGCGTTGCGCGTGTTTCTCGATGGTCGCGGCGCGGTGCTGGTCACGGGCCACTACGGTTCGTTCGAGGTGATGGGGCACCTGCTCGCGGCGCTGGGATTCGACACGGTCGCGGTGATGCGACCTCTCGACAACGAGTATCTGAACGACTTCATCGTCGCCAGCCGGCGGACGCACGGGTTGACGCTGCTCGACAAGAAGGGCGCGGCCGCGGAAGCGGAGCAGCGTTTGAGGGACGGTTCGCTCGTGGGCTTCATCGGCGATCAGGACGCCGGCCGCAAGGGGATGTTCGTGGACTTCTTCGGCCGACCGGCGTCAACCTACAAATCGATCGGATTGCTGGCGATGGCCGCGAACGTGCCGATCATCGTGGGCTACGCGCGTCGGCGCGGCCGCATCGCGCAGTACGACGTCGGCGTTCAACGGATCATTCACCCGCACGAGTGGGAGCATCGGGACGATCCGCTGCGCTGGATCACGCAGGAATACACGTCCGCGATCGAGACTTTCGTCCGTGAAGCGCCTGAGCAATATCTTTGGATTCATCGGCGATGGAAATCGCAACCGCGGAGTACACGAGCAGTCGGGATGGAGTCGTAGGGAGCGGTTTCGGTTATGATGCAGCATAGTGTTCGGCCCAGCGCATAGGCCGGTTTCCAAGTTCAGTCCGCCGCTATCAAAGGAAATGCCATGTCGGACCTCGCGAAGAAAGATTGCGTGCCGTGCAGGGGCGGCGTTCCGCCGTTAACGCGCGAGCAATACGCGCCGCTGCTCAAACAACTGCCGAATTGGTCCGTCGAGCGCGACCACCATCTGACCAGGACATACACGTTTCCGGATTTCGCCAAGGCCCTCGTGTTCGTCAACCGCGTGGGCGAGATGGCCGAAAAGCAGGGCCACCATCCCGACATCTACCTGACCTGGGGCAAGGTCCGCCTCGACATCTGGACGCACAAGATCGACGGGCTGACGGAAAGCGATTTCGTCTTCGCGGCCAAGGCGGACCAATGCCTGTAGAATGGCGAATGCAGAATGACCAAGATCGGATGATGTGTGGTCGGTTTGCCCATTCGATTTTTGTCATTCGCCATTCGACGTTATCATGACGCAGCCCTGGCGGATCGCGACGAACTACCACGAACGGACCAAGCATTACTTCCATCGTTCCGCCCGTTCGCTCGGCTACCTCGATTGGGCGACGCAGCCGGACCCGTTTCGACGGTTCGACGGCGCGCCGCTTGTAGCGCTTCCGTTCCGCCGCGACGACGCGCGGCCCGCGTTTGACGATCTTTTCATTCCCGGCGCCGTCGAAGCAAAACCGGTGACGGTAGAGTCGATTGCATCGTTGTTTGAGCTCTCGCTCGGGCTGTCGGCATGGAAGGAATTCCGGGGTTCGCGCTGGGCCCTGCGGATCAACCCTTCCAGCGGCAACCTCCATCCGACCGAAGGCTATCTTGTCGTCGGCCCACTGCCGGGTTTGAGCGATCACGCGGGCGTCTACCACTACGCCCCGAAGGAACACGCTCTCGAACGCCGCGCGGAGTTCGATGCCACACTGTGGACCACAATGGCGGATAGTTTTCCGCAGGAGAGCTTCCTCGTCGCGTTGACCTCCATCCATTGGCGCGAGGCGTGGAAATACGGCGAGCGGGCGTATCGGTATTGTCAGCACGATGTAGGGCATGCGTTGGCGGCGGTGGCGATTTCGGCGGCGGTGTTGGGCTGGCGGGCGGTGATGATCCATGGCGCTGGCGACGATGCGATCGCATCGCTTCTGGGTCTCGATCGAAAGTCCGATTTCGCCGACGCGGAGCAAGAGCAACCGGATCTGCTCTTGGCGGTCATGGCCAGTCCGCGAGACGCGGGCGAAGCTCCGAACTTTTGTCAAACGAATCTTTCGACCGAAGCGATTCGCGCTGTTGCCGGGGGAGCAAATTGGTTTGGACAGGCGAATCCCCTGAGCGCGGATCACGTCGATTGGGAGATCATCGACGAGGTCGCGGGGGCGTGTGCCAGGTCGTCGAGCGTTTCGCCGGACCGTTGCCCGCCGAAATCAGTGGAATACGCAGATGGCGGCGCTGCGCCCGGCCACGCCAGCCAGCCGAATCGTCCGGCGGTGGGGGCGACGGTCATCATTCGTCAACGGCGGAGCGCGGTGGCGTTTGATGGGAGAACGTCGATTACGGCCGAGCAGTTTTATTGGATGATGGATCGGATGATGCCGCGGTTTGATGTGCCGCCGTGGAGTGCGCTAGGGCGGCCGGTGTGCGTGCATCTGGGATTGTTTGTGCATCTGGTCGAGGGGATTTCGCCGGGGTTGTACTGTTTGGTGCGTGCGCCGGAGAAGGAAAGCGAGTTTCGGGCGGCGATGGCGGCGGAGTTTGTGTGGGAAAGGCCGGCGGGGTGTCCGGATGGGTTGCCACTTTTTTTGCTGCAGCGCGGCGACGCGCGGCGGGTGGCGGCGCAGGTGAGCTGCGGACAGGAGATCGCGGGAGAGAGTGCGTTTTCGCTGGGGATGATCGCGGAGTTTGAGCGACCGATGCGGGAGTACGGGGCGTGGTTCTATCGCCGGCTCTTCTGGGAGACCGGCGCGATAGGCCAAGTGCTCTACCTCGAAGCCGAAGCCGCGGGCGTTCGTGGAACCGGCATCGGCTGCTTCATCGACGACTCCGTTCACGACGTCTTTGCGCTCTCCGGCCGGGCGTTTCAGTCGCTTTACCATTTCACCGTCGGCGGCCCCGTCGAAGACAAGCGACTTACGACCCTCCCTCCCTATCCGGCGGAACTGGTTGCGAGCCGGGCCAGCGTCTGGTGAATCGCCTCCTCCGTGGTGGGCTGCGTCACCGTGCGGTACTGCCGATCCTCTTCCGCCGAAGGATCAAACAGACAAAACGTGGTTGACTTCTGATGGACGTCCATGCCAATATAGATCACAGCGTGTTCCTCCTGTCCGAGATAACCAAAACCGTCAAACAAACGCTGGGGCAATTATCCCGCCCTCGAGGACACGCTCATAGTTTCTTGGGGTTCCGATTTGGTTGTCGCGCGGGTGCCCCAGCCCACATGCGGCATCCCTGGAACGGGCATCGGGGCTTTTTCGACGATCCGGTCCACGACATTTTCAGTTTACAGCGAAACTCGTACTGGTCACTCTATCACTTTACCCTTGGGAAACCAGTTGATGACGAGCGACTGACGACACTCTCGCCATATCCCCTATTAACCGATAGGTCGAACGTGTGACGGGCCGTCGTATCGTGTCGGGTGCATCCCAAGACAGGTGGCGATTTCGGCGTCGGGTGGCATAGCCGCGCGTCGCGGCCATGTGTTTCCGTGCTTCGAGAACGCCCAAGCGTACAACATGCCCGCCTGTAGGGCGGGCATGCCACCCAAGATGGGATGCACCCCATCGTGTCGGACAAACCGGGTAGGATCGGGCTAAGTGAATCCGAAACTCCTTGATTCCATTCGTCGGCGGCGGCGGCTGCTGCTTCACTTCCTGCCAAGCACGCTCGTCGTGATCTTCGCCGCTGAGATTGGCGTGATGCGGCTTCTGCCGCTCCTGGTCCCAGCCGGTGAAACCGGGTGGGATGTCGCGTTGCTGGACGCCGCAATCCTGTCGATCGTCTCTGCGCCGTTGCTTTGGTGGTTTTGCGTCCGACCCCTTCGCACACTGGCCGTCGGAACGAGCGAAGAGTACGGGCTGGTACTGGAGAGTGCGGCCGATGCCATCGTCGTCATCGATCAAAACGGCATCGTCGAAACGTTCAATCCAGCCGCGGAACGGATGTTTCAGTTCCCGGCCGCGGAAGTCGTCGGCCAAAACGTCGCCTGCCTGATGCCCGATCCGTACCGGAGGGAGCACGATCAGTATCTGCGGCGATACTACGACACCGGCATTAAGAATATCATCGGGTTCCGGCGCAAGGTCGTCGGACGGCGCAAGGACGGCACGGAGTTTCCCCTCGAACTCCACGTCAGCGAAACCCGGTTCGGGCGGCAGCGGGTTTTCATCGGGATCGCCAGGGACATCACTGAGCGCCGCAGGGTTCAACAGGAGTTGCAGAATGCCGCGGAGGAACTGGCGAACAAGAACACCGAGCTGGAAATCCTCGCCGCCGAGCTGGCCGAGCTGAACACCGAACTCGACCATACGGCGCGATGCGATGTGCTGACCGGATTGTGGAACCGCCGGGCCTGGCACGAGTCCGCGAAACTCGAGCACCAACGTTGCGTTCGGCACCACACGCCCTACGCCGCGGTAATGATCGACGTCGACCATTTCAAGCGCTACAACGACACCCTGGGGCACCCGGCGGGCGACGAGTGTTTGCGCCGCGTCGCACAATGCCTGGCGTCCGCGTTGCGAGTAACCGATTTGCTCGGGCGTTACGGCGGCGAGGAATTCGCCATGCTCCTTCCCGAAACCGACCGCGAAGGAGCGATCAATCTCGCGGAGCGCATTCGCGAAGCAATATGGAACCTGAACCTCTCCCATTCCGCCAGTCCGACCGCCGATCGGGTGACGATCAGTCTGGGTGTGGCCGCGTGTCAGGGGGCCGCGACTCTGGACGATGTGATCCAGACGGCGGACAAAGCGCTCTACGCAGCAAAGAAGGCCGGACGCAACCGCGTCTGCGACGATTCGCAACTGCCCGTCGCACCCGCTAACGCGTAGTTCGAGGCCTATCGCATCCCCACCGACGTAATGGGTCCGCCACCGCGGCAAGGGGGACGCTACGAACGCTCTTCGTCTTTGAGCATCTATACAAGAACCCCAAATGCCAGCGGGGGGCCGCGTCGAAACGCGGACAGGAATCTGGTCGGTCCCCGGCGCGCCGGGACGCGATCCGAGGCCGTGCCGGAGGCACAGGTTGAGAATAGCCCAGCGATTCATCGCTGGGTACGAAACCGCCACACGATTCAAGTCCCGTAGGGACGATTGAACGACCAATCGTCCCTACGGGACTCTCAAGAAAAGGGCGCATCGTGTTCCCAGCGTTGAACCGCTGGGCTACTTTCGGGCGCCCCTCCGGGACGCATGTTGCTGTGGGTCTGCAAAACAGACATAGGTCGGATCATCGAACCGACAAGACGCAACTACCAGCTATAATGCACCGTGTACTTGATCGTCACTTCGCCGTCTTTTTCGACTTCCACCGGGAAATGAATCGTCCTTGAGTCGATCTTCTCGAACGGCTGCGACTTCTGCGTGATCTCCCAGTTCGTCCAGCGGTAGAGGTTTTCCTTGACGATCACCTTGACCTTTTCGTCCTTGTGATTGCGGACTTTGATCTCGATGGTTTCGTCCATCGTCTTGCGTGACGTATCGATACGGAAGTCCGTCTGCGTCCGCTCGCCGACTACGTCGAAGGCGCTGCCCAGCTTGATGAGCACTTCCTCGTCCTTAGGGGTGTGGTCGATCGCGTCCTCGCCGATGAACTCCAGCGACTGGTCCGCCGTGTCCAGCTTGCTCACCCGAATCCGCCCAGAGGGCAGCGGCATGCCCATGCCGATTTCCTTCTTGTTCTTGAAGCGCAGGTAGATGTCTACCTTCTTGTTGGACTGCACGCCGAAGTTGCGATCGGTCATCGGACTGCCGTAGATCGGATAGCGCGTGCCCAGCCCGTAATAGACGAGCACCTTTTCGCACGGCACCTGCCGCGCCGTCGGGAATAGTTCGATCTGCTTCGTGGAGTTGTCCGGGATCGTCGTCTGCCGGCCCAGCGTGTAGAGGTGGTACTCGAAGAACGCCTTTTCCTCGAAGCCGCCGTCCGCCTCCGCCGCGTCCATCATCATCGCTCCCTTCCGCCTGGCCATCGCCGCCTGCGGCGCTGGTTCCGGCGCCCGGCCAACGTCGCCCGCGATGAGCTTGAGCTTGGCGTCCCTGTAGGTCGCTCCGGACTGATTCAGGATGCTCACCCACGCCCCGACGTCGAGCAGGCCGCTGTTGGCGTCCTTGCCCTCGGCGAAAATCACGTTGTAATCCGCCCACCACGCTATCGCCTTGGTCTCGTATGCGACGCGAGCCCGATGCTCGCCGGGCTTGTCCGTGGCGACCTCCCAAACCAGCGTCGGCCTCGTAATCAGCCCGCCGGGCAGTTCCGGAAATCGCACGTTCGAGTATCCGCTAATCACCTGCACGCCGCCGTCGCCGCCCTGCAACACGATCCCGCCCGCGGCGCTGAGCAGCTTGCCTTTGAAGGTCTCGACCTTTTCGCCGTGGGTTTGTTCGACCGCGATCTCGCGATCGAGAAACTTCTGCATCAGCTTTTCGGTGCTCACCAGGTCGAACTCGTAGTTCTGCTCCAGCACGTGCGTGCCCGCCGGATCGGTCAGCGACGAAAAAGCCACCGTCGTCGGGTCGATCTGCGACGCGACATCGGTGAAGCGGATCGTCGTCTTGCCCTGGTCGAGCTTGATGGGCCGCTCCTGACGCACGATCGCGTAGCCGGGAATCTGCCGCCGCCATTGCGGGCCGTAGATGTTCTGCTGCATCCCCGGCTGATACAGTTCCGGCGGAATCCCGCCCGGACTCGCGGCGCTGTAGATCGTCAGCGACGTGGATTCCTTGGCGTCGTCCGCGAACGCGCCCGCCGCGCCGAAAAACGCGGCCGCTGCAATGATCGAAACGGTGCGATAAAAAGCTCCCTTGTGCATGACATGATCCTTTCGTTGGTTCAGCTTTGTGGTGCAGTTCTCGATCGTCTGTAGCGTCGCCCCTTGTGGGCGGCGCGGATCAGAGCGTGGAGCGGAAGCGACACGGCAAGCACCAAGCCGGGGACAAGCCCCGACGCTACACCTACCGGGAAATCCATTGGTACGCGCCCATCCCCCTCTTGGACACACAATTCCCGGAAAGGTTCCACCGATCCGCCTTATCAAAGCCGCGAGCGCGAGCGAGCGGTCAATACGCGCGACATTGCAGTGGTTAACTCCGCCCCCTTACGCTTGTCCAGGCGCGCCGGGGGTCGCGGCTCTGATTGTCCCGCTACTGCTTCTCGATCCGTTCCCGCCCGCCCATGTAAGGCCGGAGTCCCGCCGGAATCGTCACCGTTCCGTCACGGTTCTGATTGAGTTCAAGGATCGGAATCAACACACGCGGCGAGGCGATCACCGTGTTGTTGAGCGTGTGGCCGTAATGGACCTTCTTGGCCCCGTCGCGATAGCGGAGCTTGAGCCGCCGCGCCTGGAACTCGTAGAACCGCGAGGCCGAGTGCGTCTCGCCGTACCCGCCGCGCGACGGCATCCACGTCTCGATGTCGAACTTCTGCGCCTGACCCTGACCCAGGTCGCCTGTGCAGACGTTGACCACGCGATACGGCAGCCCCATCGCCGCGAGCACGTCCTCGGCGTTCTTGAGAATGTCTGCGTGCCGACGTTTGCTCTCCTCGCGATCGTTGCGGCAGACCACGACCTGCTCGACCTTGTCGAAAAGGTGGATGCGGTACAGGCCCGTCGTGTCCTTGCCTGCCGCGCCGGCCTCGCGGCGAAAGCACGTGCTCATCGCGCAGTATTTGATCGGCAGGTCGGACTCGGCCAGGATTTCGTCGCTGTGATAGGCCGTCAGCGGCACCTCGGCCGTGCCCACCAGCGACATCTCGTCCCGCTCGCACAGGTACGCCTGATCGCGGCCCGTCGGAAAATACCCCGTGCCGTACATCACCTCTTCCTTGACCAAAACGGGCACGACCATGGGCATGAATCCGCGGGCGACCATCATGTCCTGCGCGAGCCGCAGAACGGCCTGGTGCAATAGCGCCCCGTCGCCGCGGAGAATGTAGTTGCGGCTGCCCGCCAGCTTCACGCCGCGCTCGATGTCGATGATGCCAAGCTCCGCGCCGAGCGCGACGTGGTCCTTCGGCTCAAAGTCAAACTTGCGGACCTCGCCCACGCGGCGGAGTTCGACGTTCTCCGTGTCGTCCTTGCCTTCGGGGGCTTCGGGGTCGGCCGGCTGCGGAATCGTCAGCATGAGTTGCTCGAACTCCTCGACGATCGGCCCTTCGGCGTCTTCGAGTTCCTTGATTTTCGGCTTGATCGTGGTCAGCTCAGCCTGGATGCGCTCGGCCTCGGTCTTGAGCTTCGCGGGCGTCTTGCCTTCGGCGATCGCCGTCGTGTAGCCCGGCGACTTGGGGTTGCGGAGCAGCCCGACAAGCTGGCCGTCCTCTTTGACCTTCTCGCGGAGCTTATCGAGTTCCAGTTGCAGCTCCCGCCGCCGCCGATCGACCGAAAGCAAACGGTCCACGTCGCAACCGATCCGCTTGGCCGCCGCCCCGCGCTTCACCAACTCCGCGTTTTCACGAATAAACTTGATATCGAGCATAAGCCTTCGCTTTTCAAATCCGAGCCGCGACCGTAAGGGAGCGGCCATGCCGGGACGCCCGCAGAGCCGTAGGGCGTCTATCCCACGCCAAGAATCACTAGGCGAACAAGGCCCGCCCTAATCTACTTGATCGTCCTCCGCTAGGAGCCGAGCCACGTTCTCCATGAAACAGTGGCGCATGTATGCGTGAAGCTCATCTTGTCGAGCTTCGCTCAGTCCATCCACCGAAGGTAAAGCACTATGTCGTGAACGCTTTCGTATTCGGAACGGTCGACGAGGATCCTCTACAAGTGCAACTGCCGACCAAGGGACCTTGCAAACCGGCGTCAACCGGAACTTATATACGAGCCCGCAGTCGCCGACGATCACGAAACGCGGAATACGTGGGAATACCAAGAAGTAAGTTGCAACAAATAGCCAGCCGAACCACTCCGCCATGTCACGCCAATCGATAACACTTGGCTTGATAGCCCAAAGGAACAGATCGACCGTTAGGCGGAAAGCAAGGTACATCCAGACGCCGGCCACGACAACGCGAAAACCCGCGATTCTTGTTGAGCTCGGCCGCCATAATCGCATCGTCTCGTCGTACTCAAACCCGCACTCCGGGCAGGTATGGTCTTTCGGCAGGCCGGTCAGGTCGTACCGGCAGACGGGATACTTCGTGATCGGCTCGCCGTCGGACATCACCCCATCATCATAACCGACACGGCCCGGCAAGGAGAAATCACGGACGGGATGAAACGCGGGTCGGAGTTGAATCCGCAGATTACGCCGATTTGCACAGAAACTTCACGGCGCGGAGCAAAGGAACCAGGTAGCGGACCACTTCGTTCCGTGATTTCCGAAAACGGACGACTGTCCGCTCGCTTCCGCTCGCGGCTCCGATGATAAACCGCTCCCTTACGGTCGCGGCTCTGATCGGGACCGCTCCATGCCTGTCGCGGCACCGATTCGCACTCCGGCGATCAGCGTGAAACCTCGACGATGGAGTTGGTCTCGCCGTATTGGTTCGCCTCGACCGTCGGGTTGAACGCGTCGTGCGTCCAGCGCCCATCGACCACCAGACGATAGCGATACCGTCCGCGCGGCAGCTTAAGACGGGCCTCGAAATCGCCGCTGTCGAGTCGGCGCATCGGCGTGGTGTGCGGCATCCAGTCGTTGAAGTCGCCGGCGAGCTGGACTTCGGAGGCTTCGATTGCGCGAGTGCGAAAAATGACGATTTCGCCCTCCTGACGCGCGCCGTAAATAGCCGCGATCTTCGCGTCGATTTCCTCCGGCGTGGCGGGTCGGGCCGGGGCGGGACGGCTCACCGGCAGCAACGGCGTCGAAGGCGTCGGCGGCGACAGTTCGCTTCGCGTCCAGCCGTCCTCGCGGACGACGGGGACCGGCATCATCGGTTGAGGCGTCGATCGATCTGCCTTCGGGCCGGCAACCAGCGGCGCGGATCGCACCGGCGACGCCGATACACTTCCACGCCCCGCCAGCAGCACCGGCACATCCGCGGGCGGATTGATCCCGGCCGGGACTTTCGTCAAGCGATCCGTCGTCGCCGACGCGGCCCGCTCCGGACCGATGAGCGTGGTCGTGGTCGCGAGCAATCGCTCGGCATCGGCGGCTAACCGCTCCACATGCCGCAGGATGTCCGCCGTGGGAACGCGGCTTGGCTCCTTGGACATCACTTCCCGGGCGAGCGTCTCGAAATCCCTTGCCCCCATGCTCGTCGGGGCGAACTCCGTGATCGGCTGCCCGAAACTCGCCCCCTCCTTGAGCTTGGTGTTGAAGTTGACGACCGTGTCGTAGACCAGTCCTTTGAACCGCCCGCGAAGCTCCGCCAGAATCTCGCGGGCGAGCTTCGTGCGAACATCGTACTGATTCGGGAGAATTCGCACAGACGGCCTGGCGCCGTTGCGCTCCGCGATCTGTTCGACCGTCGCAAGCTGCTGCGTCAGACCGTGCAGCGAAAAGTACCCCGTATCCACCGGAATCATCACCTCGTCAGCCGCCAGAAGCCCGTTGCGCATGAGCAGCCCAAAATGCGGCGGGCAATCCACCACGCAGTAGTCGTACCGACTCGTGGCGCCTCCCAGCAGGCTGCGAAGCAGACCGTCCGCGTCGCGGCGATCGCCGACTTTGGGCTCGAGCGTCGCCAGATTCGACCGCGCGGGGGCGAGGTCCAGGTTCGGCGCGATCTGCCACGTGATCCGCGACAGCTCGATCGGCTCGCCTTCCATCTGCCGCACCAGGCAATCGAGAATCGACAGGTCGATCTGATCCTCCGGGACGGCCATGCCCACCGCGCAATGCCCTTGCGGGTCGAGATCGACGAGCAGGACCCGACGGCCCTCGCGGGCGATGGTCGCCGAAAGATTGATCGCCACGGTGGTTTTTCCGCAGCCGCCCTTCTGATTCGCAACGGTTATTGTGCGCACGGCCGAGTCCTTCCCGAATGCTGAATGTCGAATTGCGAAGATCGAACGAAATCGGGTTTCGCAGCGCCGCACACTTTCGACCGGCGTGCGGTGCCAGGAGCTCATCCAGTCAACCCCCTCTCCCTCCCAGGGAGAGGGTAGGGGTGAGGGTTCTTGAGATTAAGGCTCATAGCACCCGGCGCTGAACTCTCGCTCTTCGATATTCTGAATTCGCTATTCTGTCGGAGGCGTGCGATCGACTCCGCGACGCCGGGCCGCCTCCTGCCGCCCGCCGCACGGTCACAAATACGCCGGATCGTGCTGGGAATGCGCCGGCACAGCCCGCCGGGCTTCGGCCATCCTGGCCCGCCCGAACGCGCCCGCACCGACGGTGAAGAACGATCCCGCGTCTCGTAGGAATCGGATATCAGCACTGGGAAACTTGAGTGCAACTTGGGCAGTCGCCGACTTTGGCAGCACTATCGCTCCAGGCCGTCCGGCAGATCAATACTGGGGTCTCCGATCCCGCAAGTCCGACGAATCCCACTTGGCTTGACCTTGCCCGCCGCCGAACGATCTGCCGAGCACGACACAACCGGCGATCACGCTTTTCCGAATCACGATTGATTCACCGTCCTCGAACTAACCCGGAATTGTCGCCAAACCACGAAGGGCGCGAAGACGACATGCCCAGCGTCGAAAGAACCTGCGTTCCATCCGGACTCCCATGGTGCTGCGACAGTCCGATGGATCGATGCTCGATTCGTCGTCCTGATTTTCGTTGGGCCCGCAATTCCTTTGTGGTCCTCGTGATCTTCGTGGTGCGAAATGCACGCTGAACGTTTTTGACGTCAATGTCCCTGTTTACGCCCTCGACCGCGTCCGAACCCGCACTACAATCCGCAATCGACAAGAGCCAATAAGGCAATCGCCCTTCTCTGCGTCCTCTGTGTCTTCTGTGGTTCAACACGCTTGTCAATATCGCCCGCGAGGAGAGCGACCTCGTGATCCGCACGTCCTCCAGCCAGGCCTTGGGCGCGGTCAACCTCGCCACCAACAAAGCCAGCGAAATCATCCGCAGCTATTACGGCGGGTAAGGCAAGCCCTTATTATCGGTCCTGTCCCGGAACCCGCGTGATGTTGCGTTGGGACCCCGCCGCCCAATCCGCCACCATCGAAAAAACCTGGACATCCAGGTTGACATTTGATAGTGTATCGGCTAAGACTTGGATGTAAAGGTCCAGGTTTGCAGGGAAACGCTGCGCAAACCGGCGCAAAAGCGAGGATCGAACGAATGATTTCACAAAGCGCGGAATATGCTCTTCGAGCGGTCGTATGGCTGGCGAGCCATCCGGAGGCCACGCTCAGCACGCCCGAAATCGCCCGCCGGACGATGGTCCCGGCCGGGTACCTTTCCAAGATTCTCCAAGCTCTGGCTCGGGCCGGGTTGGTCGCCTCCACCCCGGGTCGGGCCGGCGGTTTTGTCCTGACCCGACCTGCGAACCGAATCTCAACTCTGGACGTGATCAACGCCGTTGGCCGGCTCCCGCGCATTGAACACTGCCCGCTGGGGAGGGAAGCGCACGGGTGCCATTTGTGTCCTTTGCACAAACGGTTGGATGAGGTAGCGGCCCACGCCGAGCGAGTTTTTGCTGAAACCACCCTGGCCGACCTCGTGAAAGAGCGGGAGTCCGGCGCGGTGCTTTGTGAGACGGTCCAGTGCCTCACGTAACGAGTCGTGGGGCACGGGAAAGGACGGGGACGATCTCTGAGAGGGCGCAGAGGAAGTGGCTTTTCGGAGCCGCGCCCGTCAGGAAGCGGGCAGTTTCGCCGGAAAACCGCTCCCTTACGGTCGCGGCTCGGATCGACCGATCGCCTTCTGAATACGCCCGTTGAGTTCCCCAAGGATGTGAAAAACGCCCGTGTGCCACTGCCGTCTCGGCAGTGGGGGTCACCGCTGACAGAGCGGTGGCACACGGGCCTGAAAACTCGAAGATCGGAACAATGGCAAGGAATATTGGAGGAGCAAACATGAGCGCGCGAAAAAGTATCGCAACGGTGGTCATTCTGGCGGCGGGGTTGTTCACCGGCGAGGTTCGGGCGGATTGCCTCGACGGACATGTCGAGAACTTCGGTATTGAAGTTCGACTCGATGCGTCCCGCCCCTGGCCCATTGCAGATTTACCGCAGTGCAGCAAAACGAAGTACTCGACGAGCATTTCCGATGAGCTCGAGTGTCCCAACAGGGACATGGATGCGAAAGGACAGTGGTCCTCCGTTCCGGGTCCGAAAGTGGCTTACAGCTTGAGCACTTCACCGACCGGTTACACGCTTACGGTGCATGCCGAGGTAAATCCCACGATGGGCCTCCCTCAGGGTGCAGGTATCAGCGGTGCCTCCGTTAGCTTTGAACGGGTCGGCGGTCAAGTGGACTGCACGTACGACACTGTTAGTAAGTCTGTGGTCGAAGGGGTCGTGACGGTTACGACGGGAGGGACCTTCCGTTGCGGGGCTTCCGGTCGTACTGTTCCTGGTGCGGTTACGTGCACGCAAACGGTTACCTGTACTCCCACCGTGTCCAGCGCGACCCGGTACTGGTTAAGCGCAACCGGCGGGGCCTACGAAGATGGGACCAAGTGGTTAGGGGGCTGCGCTCCGGCCCACGACGCCCAGCGCAGCGACATCGCCAGTTTCAACCTTCCGAGCGCGACGTTCATCCCCGTAAGCGGTTTGGGCGCCACGGCCGGTCAATGGTTGGTGAGCAACAGCCCGATCGAGTACAGCGGAGGTGCGCAAGTGTTCTCGACCTCTGAGACCAACCCGTCGCTAAAAATCCTTCAAGGCGGGCAGCTTCGCCTGGCGGGTTGGGCATTTTTGGACTCGGTTCACGCAAGCGTCGGAGCAAGCGGGGCCACGAACTCCGTGCTGGAAGTCAAAGGGGGCGGGTGGACCAATACGGAATCCACCAAGATCGGCCGGGGAAGCGTGGATGTTCTGGACGGCGGCACGGCCTCCACGGGGGCGCTTTCGATCGGCTCGGGGAACGGTCCGGGTACGGTGCACGTGACCGGCGACGCTTCCACTTTCGATGTGACTGGCGCGCTCACTGTGGGAGACACGACCGCCGGCACGCTGGAGATGGACAAGGGATCGTTCACGGTGACCCCGCTCACCACCGCGCCGCAGATCGGCAAATCCGCCCCGGGCACGGTGACGGTCCGCGGTGACGACTCGAGCCTAAGCTCGTACGGACGCTTCCAGGTGAACCACTCGCTGGTCGTCGGGGAGGGGGCGAGCGGTCGCCTGAACGTGCAGCGCGGCGGACACGTCAGCCTCGACCTGGACCTCGTCGTGAGCGGGTACGGCGCGAACCCCGCAGGCGAGGTGGTCGTCGATGCCCAAGGCGGGGTCAACATGCTCGACGTTTCGGGGGGAATCTTCGTCAACGCCACGGAGTTGCAAGAGGTTCTTGTCCAGAACGGCGGTCGGGTAAGCACCAACGACCTCTTCATCGGCAACCGTCAGATTCGACCGGGCACCGCGGATGTCACGCTCCGTGGCGCGAGTGGGAGTTTTCCCACTCTGACCGTGGGAGTAGCAGGCGGACAGGGCGTGGGGGCCTTTATTGGGGAGGCAGCGCCGGGACAGCTCAACATCCAAGCCGGGGCGCGGGCGGAACTGAACAACGGACTCCACGTCGGGAGCCTATCGCAGGGAATTGTGATGGTTTCCGCGCTGAATGCTCCGCCGGGCACGGTCTCGAGTTTGGTGGTGAACGGTGAAACGGACGTCGGTATCGGCGCTCCGGGCATCGTGCAACTGGACAACGATGCGTTTATGGAAAACAACGGGGATATAAAGATCGGCCTGGGCAGCGCCAATCCCAGCGGATCGGTAAACGTGAACTCCGGCTCGTTTCTACGGGTGCGCGGGGCGCTCGCCGTGGGCGCCTCGGGGATTGGTCTGCTGAACATCCTCGATGAGCCGAACAGGTTCCCGTCGGGCGTTCATTGTGACACGCTGCTGGTCGGCGGCAATACGCCTGCGGCCACGGGAATCATCGTGGCATCGTTCGTTTCGCAATCGACTCCTGTACCACTCTTTTCGCATTTGACGGTGGATGGGAACGCGCAGGTGGGCGTCGGTTCCGGTCGGGGCGAGATTCTGCTGGCCGATGCGAGTGGGAGGCTGACCATCAACGGGACGATGACCATCGGCAATCCCAACGGCGGTCCCGGCGGCGGAGCGGTGGTCTTGGTGGACGCGATGATCGACGGAACCGGGAACATCGTCGTCAACAAGAATGGCAGCCTGAACGGAACGGGCACGGTTGCGGTGACCAAGGTCAATGCGGGCGGAATCATCTCTCCGGGGTTATCACCGGGAACGCTGACCATCGAAGGCGACTACGAGCTGCTGCCTGGCGGAACACAGATCATTGAATACGCGGGCCTCAATCCCGGCGAGTTCGATGTGCTGCACGTCACCGGACAGACCACGCTCGGCGGAAAACTGGAGGTCCACTTCCGCAACGGATTCTCACCCGACGACCCAGCGGCATTTATTCAATCACAGGATTTCGTCGAGGCCGAAGGGGTCATCACCGGCGACTACGACCAGCGCATCTACGCCTTCCCCGATCTCTTCGCCGACTTCGACGACGACGGGGACAAGGATTTGTCCGACGTGGCCTCGTTTCAAAATTGCTTCGGACTGTCGGGCACCGCCGTCGAACCTGCCTGCGATCGCGCCGACTGGGAGGATAACGATGAGGTCAATGAAGTGGATGTTCGGGAGTTGGTTTCACGGATCACAGGCCCACAGTAGCCCGCGCCCGTCGAGTCAATACAAGCAAATTTCCCTCTCGAAAGGCCCGCTATGGTCCGTGACAGTTCCGGCGGGTCTGTTGCGGCACGCCGGAACCGTCTTATCCGAACCCGGAGCGCAAGCGACGGGCCCT
>ERZ1292633.2596-Hain-H41-02um-R1-2596-length-18294-cov-5_pt1 | contig 18294 bp, 14 predicted proteins | sample MGYA00564406_ERZ1292633 | MGnify/ENA primary metagenome ERZ1292633 (study PRJEB36523, sample SAMEA6512639) | groundwater metagenome | collected 2019-01-08 | study: AquaDiva: Metagenomics assemblies of 32 groundwater samples | reverse complement strand
GAAATACCACCTTGATGTTTCGAACTGATTGAGCATACGATCCACTGCCCTGACCCGTGGCCAGTATTGATTCGGTCTCACAGGTCATTGTTACTGCATCGCCTAAAGAAAGGAGAAGTAATAAGAATAAAACACGAAACATGTTTATTTTATTTTACAATCTTTATATCATAAGTATTTCTATTAGTTCCAACATGAAAACCAACCATTAACCTTCTTTTCTCTCACATGTCTACGTTCACGGCGAACCTTTTTATTTACTTCTTCGTCAAAATGCATCTCTCCAGGTTCCTCTTCTTCTATTACTAAACCAATTTCTTCTTCTCGCTCCTCCTCTTCTCGTTCCTCCTCTTGAATTTCTTCTTCTCGCTCCTCCTCTTCTCGTTCCTCCTCTTGAATTTCTTCTTCTCGCTCCTCCTCTTGAATTTCTTCTTTTCGTTCCTCCTCTATATTTTCTTGATATTCGGATATATAAGCGTCATCGAACGGATTTCTTAGCAATAGCATATCCACAACTACGTCAATCTGTGATGGTTCATAGTTGATCGTAACCCTTCTAGAGATCGCAGATGGTTCCACTTTGACTTCGTGTTTGATCGGACTTACGAATTTGTCAGTATCGAGATTTATGTGAGTATACGTAAGATCACCGTCGTGATACTCTCCGAACAGGAAAGGTGGAGGCTTTTCACGGACGTGGTAGTCGTACACATCTGTCTGGATCAATCCCGTGTTTCCTCGGAGACTATCTAATGTCAGTATATTTTCGAGTGTAAACGGAAAGTCAGAGTGTGTAATCCACGTTCGATCCTGACTGTACAATCGCTCGATCAACTCTATTTCCATCTCCATATCGCTTGATCCTAGCATCGTGGCAGAGAGGTGTTTCATTGATGCCTTATTAGGATCAAGCGGTATGGAAAAGAGGCGTTCCGTTGATGTCTTATTATGATCAAACATCTTAACAAGTTCAGTGGCTGTTCTCATCCATCGTAAGTATACAACGTCATCCAGCAGAACTGGGTCTTCAACTGACAAATTCATATAAAAGAAATGTCCGTGAATCCATCGTTGTATGAACTGCTCCTTATCTGCTGATTTTGCAGGATTGTATAAAACATCAGCATTCGCGTGGACAATTTGACGAAGTAAATAGTTGTAGCCTGTGACTTCAATCGGTTCCAGTTTCAAGCGTTGTAGAATTTTGTTGATCAATACATTCTTATATCCGATATGACAATTAATTTGCTCAACTATACAGAGTATCTGCTCATAACCTGCCGGCTCGGTTGTTAATTCGTCAACTTTTTTCGAAAAAGTTGTTCGATCTTTATCTGTAAATTGCAACTTAGGTTTTGATGATGATTTCTGCTCTGATATTATTCCGAACGAGTGATTGACTCGTCTGCCACGCTTTTTATAAATGGCTTTCTGTCTTTCTTTTTCTGCTTTTTCCTCTTTTGAATGCATTGGCCTCCCTTTCCCTTTCTTCCTTTTCTTTGTCTTTTCTTCTTCTTCATCTTCTTCAATCGATTTTTTCTTCTCTGCCTCTTTTTCAATCGGTTTCTTTTTCTCTTTCAGCATCTTCTCCTCTTTGCTTCGTTTGCCAGCATCCTTTTTCTGTTTTTTTTTTGTGGGTGATTGTTCTTCCATTTCATTCATTTACTCATTTGTATATACATAGATTACAATGATAAATCTTCCGATACAAGACACTTGAGTTGAAACCGTCCTTCGAATTTACCATATTTGAGTCTTAATCGATCGATAATGTCTTCTGATGTGAGCACACCGACAGGGGAATCTTTAGGAGATAATAGTCCCCCTACCAGTAAAGCATTGGCAATCAATTCACTGCAAATCCATTCAGAACGATCTTCGACGGGATACGATTTTTGCTCGTAATCTGGCGAAAAAACGGGTTCAAATGTCAAAAATTTCCTCAACGGCAATGTTCGGAATCTAGACATATCATAAGCAGAATTTAATTGACGAATGAGGAAGGCTTCAGCTTCGTCTGAAAATTCGCACTCCATTTCCATTACTACCCATTTCTTCGCATCTTCTTCATGGTCGCGTTTAATACTCCTTCGAACAGCTGGTCGTTTCTTGCTGAGATCAATCACGGCAGTGTAATATACCCAATGAAACTTGGTATTTCTTTTACAACCGTAAGGACAATTCTCATTGCAAAGTCTATAGAATCCCAACTCGATATGAGTTATGTACTGAGCAGTGCATACCCAAGCTAACACGTTGCACCAGTGTGTACCTGTATGAACGAGTTTGCCAGCAATCCTGATTCGACCCATCTCGAGTATGTAAAAATTCCATTAAATAACATAGGATGAACGAGTTGATCTCGCAGCTGGGTCTATTATGCAAACGACAAGAAAAAATTCACGCGTTCGAAAAAATGTGCAAAGCATACGTGAAAACACTCCGGGATGATGAAGAATCCTACGTTCAAAAACAATGCATCGAATTGCAACTCAATGCATCCAAACGAGATGATTATTTTGTAAAAGCTGTTGAACGAGACTTCATAACATTCTTTGAAACGTGGTATACTCATATAAGTCCAGAGAAGACGCGCAAGCTCATGATGCATTATAATCCATCCTATACGAATCAGTATGCGAATGGAGATAAAGAAATGTATCAAGAAATCATTGAAATTTTATTGAAAGTGAAACGAGATGTAAGAATCCCCCAAATTCTGATCAAGCTGTGTACTTCTTCTTAGATCGTTTGTGTTTCAAAAACTCACAATAAATAGTCTCTAGTGTCTCTAGTTTGGAAGAATCGTTACCATCAACGGAGAACTTCACACCGTTGTTCTCCAGTCGTTTTGAATACTCTGCGATCAATTTTTGTCGAAACACTTTGGCGATCTGATCTTCAGTCATATCCTTGACTGAAGCCATCAGTACACGATACTTGAATCCGAGTCGTTCCAGACGCTCCTTCAAGAAGAACCAATCATTGTACTTGTCCGGAAGTAACGGCATCAGTTGAAGACACTTGGGATGACTAGTGCGAAGTCCTTCGAGCACATGGAAACTTCTCAGATCGAGTGTATCTCGTCCTTCCATAGTGTTGATCGCATTCGCAGCTCCCACGACTGTATCGAGATACATCTCCGCAGAATTTCGAATAGCATCGATCGCGGGTGCGGTAAATCGTACGTCTTCCTTGATTTCGGTTGCAATCGATCGCGTCAATCGTTGGAATGGACGCTTTCGCAATAACGGGACCTTTCTGTTGGTTTGAAGTCTGACGATTTCTCGTCTAGCCAGAGTCCCAGGTCTGTATCTTCGCTTCTTCCTTACTTGTGATTTAGCAGATACTTTCTTCTTGGGAAGACTCTTTTTCACTTTCTCAAGCGACAGATCTTTGTTCGTAACAATTGGGTGTATCTTCCTGGGTGATTCCACATCATCAGAATAAATGATAACATTGGACTTTTTAACGGGATCTTTTCTTTTCGATTCACTTTTCACCACACCTTTTTCTATGATTTTATTCTCCATCTCAAAATTTGTTCTGGAAGGTGTATACGTGTAATACATACAATCTCAATTGAAAAGAAAAGATTTTTGATTTGCATTTCATTTTGAGAAAAAAGTAAATCACAATTCATTATACACATAATGTCAAATCCAAAAATTGTCGATATTGATAATCTTTTATTGCCCGAGCTTCGTGGTCATGCTGATGTCGGATATCAATTTGCTCAAGCATTGGGAGATCACAAGGGAGACGTAGTTGTCAAATTCGGAAAGCAAGTCGCACAGATGATCGTAGACGAGCGAAAACTTGTCAATCGACGAGGAGATGGCATTTACCCGAAAAAGGTTCAGCTTACACACTATGAAGGATTCGCTCATTTCAGTTTCGATCCCAAGACCGCGTTTGCGTTCGCCATCTTGACGGATGATGTTTGGCTGTCTGGCAAGATCAACAGTCGTCAACTCACTCGTGCGATTCAAAGCGGGAAAATGTTCATTGGTGAAACAAAGGAAGAGAAACAAGCGTTTGTGTTGTATACGAATTCGGGTGGTGGTTTCAAACTCGTTGTGGTTCAAATGCACCCGTTTGCACAACTCGTTGAAGAATTTGCACCTTCGTCAATGATCAACGTCGAGCCAGCAACTGCCTTCATCACGTCCTCTATCGATACCATATGGAATAACAAGGCCGATTTGAAGCAGCCATCAGCTTCCGTGATCCAGATCGAATCGGAGCGAATCAAGGACATGATGGCAGAGGTCGTGGGATCGCTGCCCGAGGACAAACTCGCCTTGTACACTCTGGCTTCGATCGCAAGCGGTGCGTCTATTAGATCTACGATTGACGTCTTCAAGAAGCCAATGAATGTGAATTCGATTGCGACTCGATTGTTTCCGTCCAATAAGTATCATCGCATGGGCACAGATCCCAGCTCGACGATCTTGTGTTTAATGAGATTGTTAAACAAAGCGTTCGTTGACGTGAATTTTGTGGACGGAGACTGGAAAGAAGATTGTTTCTTGATCATCCAAGGAGCGATGCCTCCGGGAATCATAATTGAGAAATTTGCTTTATCTGAAAAGATGGACGCGGTTTACGCAGCAATGGTAATCAAGTTTGTTCAGTCGCTTGCTTTGTCTGATTCGTTCACGGAAATCAAATCGATCGGTTTTTGGAAGTCACAAGCTGGCAAATATCTGAACAAAATATACCACGAAGTCATTTCGAAAGGAATTGGCTTGACTAATTTCAATTTAGTCATTGGATGTGCGTACTGGCACTCTCGCATTCAGTATCAGCTTGGTCCAGAGAGCAAAGTGACCAAGTCCACTGGAATCATGAGTCTATTCGACTCTAAGCCTGTGCCCAAAAAAATCAAGGCCAAACCCAAGAGTCACGAGTCTGAAGATGAAAAGGGAGAATCTGTCGGCAGTTCTTCGGAAGAAGACGACGATTATGAAGATGACGATTTCTTGGTCGACGAAGAAGAAAGTGACGAAGAAGAAGAAGACGAAGAAGAAAGTGGGGATGAATCTGTTCGGAAGGAGAAGAAACACGGAAAGAGAAAGCAGGTAGATACAGATGATGATGAGCCAAAGAAGAAGAAGAAACCAGAGAAGACAGATACAGATGATGATGAGCCAAAGAAGAAGAAGAAACCAGAGAAGACAGATACAGATGATGATGAGCCAAGGAAGAAGAAGAAGAAATTGGAGAAGAAGGATGTAGATGATGAACCAAAGAAGAAGAAGAAACCGGAGAAGAAGAAGGATGAACCAAAGAAGAAGCAGACGGATACAGATGATGATGAGCCAAAGAAGAAGAAGAAAACGGAGAAGATGGATACAGATAACAAGAAAACGGAGAAAAAGAAACAAGCAGAGAAGACGGATACAGATGATGATGAACCAAAGAAAAAAAAGACGGATATGGAAATAGTTGTCGAGAAGAAGACGACAATAGAATCATTGATGGGATGGACCACTGGAAAAAAATCAGTCGAATTTTTGCCTGTGATCGAAGTGGAGAAATTGAACAAAGAAGACAAGAAGCAATATTTTGATTCAATAGATAGCAAACAGCGAGATGTATTCCGAACGTTGTTGAAGAAGAGTGCAAACAACACTTCTTTGGTGTCAAGTTATATGCCTACAGATAGTCGTGTATTGATGATCAAGTTGACGCATCCACTCACTAGAAACAAAGAACTCCAACATATCGTGTCTAACATCTTTCAAGCGGAGAATGGATGCACGTACGACTTTTGTGAAAAGGACGTGATTACTGAACTTCTGGTGAGCCATAGTTGGTATATTCGACGGATGATTCTAGGTACCGGAACAATTGTTCGTTTGTGTCCCGTGTCGAACGACAAGGAAGACAAGCGACCAGTAGTCAACGCAGAAAAAGGAATGGAATATGTGTTCTTTTATGTGGGCACAGGGACGGCAATAGATGAATTGGCACTTAAAATTCAAAACAGCTTGAAAGACTATGTGTTGTCTACTGCCATTTTTGCTCTTGAATGAGCAAAGATGTCGAATATCCGTTTTTTATATCTTTCTTAATTATCGGTATCCTGAGTTATATTCTGATACCTCCAATAAAAAAAATAAGTATTATGTGTGGATGTCGTTGGTACACGAATCTAGGTTGGAAAGCCGCTTTTTGCGAATTTCTGGCGTTCATGTGCGTCGTTTTCACGTTATTCTTTCTAGTGTTAGATACAGTCAACCGGTTCTATCAACAAGTACTCGATGGACAGCCATACAGTGAAGTCGAGATTTACGGCTATATCTTTCTGGCGGTATTCTTCTTGGCACTGATTTGCTACTTCTGTGGAGGAGAAGTGATCTGGGCAATCCTCACTTGGTCTGTGGCCTCTTCGCTGTTGGTCAATCAGTATGTCAGCTGCAACAAGAATGATTCGATGTGTTTCATGTTACATGTGACTGCATCTTTCATGGCGGCTCTACTGATTTATGGAGTTCTGTCTGCGTTTATGTATTATTGGATAGCTAGCATTGTCAGTAATTTCCGTGCATCAGTGTCTGCCTCTTTCACAGTTGTCATATCATTGTGTGTGATTGTTCTCGGATTTGATGATTGGGATCGATACGACCTCGTCTGGATCTATTTAGTGATACTCCTGTTAACGATAATCCGAGTGATATGGGAATGCGTTCAAGAACGGTTCGTATGTTGTATTAAATATGATCAATTACAAGAAGAAGAATAAGGGTTTATTTTTTGAGAAAAAATAAACAAACAAAAAAAATCAAATGGGACAACAATTACCAAAATTAAAAGGTGATCGACAAGTCCAAGTCGAGCGCAAATTACCTAGACGCAGAACCATCACAGAACAACTCCAGCAAATGAAACTGGATGATAGAATCGAAGAACACAGACTGTTTCGCGCACGAATCCATTTGATGGGTGAAGTAGGAGCTCGACTCCCATACAAAGAGACGGCTATATGGGACTCTGTGTTATTATCAACGCTATATACGGTCTATTCTCCGACCTTTGAGTGTTTATCGGAAGCAGATACAATCGATGCATTAAAATCGTGCGTTTCAAATTTGAAAACATTGCTTCAGGATCACCTCTTTTATAATAGTTCTCGCAGTGATGATTTCTTTTTAATCATGGCCAACAAGTTGATCGGCATATACAGTAAATGCATTGTTAGTGGCTCAGCATTACAACATTTGCACTACTCTAGATTAGTTCCAGGTGTAGATCATCCTGCGAACTTTCTGCCGATTGCCTCATACTTGGATTTATCAACAGTGTCGCAAATAACCAGTGAATTGTCATTCGGGACTGTGATTGATGCAAATGATCGTGGCAATGTTCTCGTCGCAGACCATGGTTTAGGCTTGCTAGAAAAACTATCTACTTATTTAGAATATGCACACATGGATGAAGAAAAGAGTCGGATCGATCCATTTGGAGTGTTTTGTCCGAGATCATCCACTCGTGGTTGGATCGCACGAACCATTGTGATGATCATGGACATGTATGGACCCATTACAGGATTGATCTTTAGGACAGACTTGATAAACTGGGTATCCGAGCCTCTGTGTGTAGAAGAGATTGTCCATGATCTCCTTTGTTACGTGATAACTCACGGAGATACCAACCCGCTCGTTCACTTGGATGCTATTGGAAGACAACGGTTTGTGATTTATTATTTTTATTTCAAGGATTTATTTTCTCAAGAATTTATTAGATATACAGAATCAGTGTTGGCTCGAGATATCGTTAGCAAATTAGAAATGAAAGAGGAGAGAAAGCCGTTGTATGAAGTTGTTTGCACTGTTCCAGGGTACATTGTGCGCGATTCAAATAATATCGTTCAACTGGTGACAACAGATACACCAGACAAACATATCAAGGCAGCAATCAGAAAGTACGATAATGAATGGTATTCCCTGACCAAGGAAGAGGATAAGGATTTACCATGATCTCGATGATTTCACTTGTAAGTTGTTTGCGCGAATAATCCGCGATCGCTTTAGTAAAATGAGACATCATGTTTGTCCATCTCCGTTCTTCATTGCTATCTTTGAATTCGTAAAAGAGTTGCGTGTACACATCAAACACCGCATCTGATTGATGAGTAGTCGAGCATCCAGCTGTGGTATTTAGCAATAATACGAACACCTTCTTTAGCAGATCGATGGTGTATTTCTCTACATCCGGAGATTCATCCTTTTCGTAACACTCTACGCAATACAGAATTTGACTCTGAACTAACTTACTTTGCGAATAGTAAGCATCCATATTTTCCACCATCACATTCTTTACTTCCAACGGAAACATCTTGATCAAACGAAGAGTCATTGTTTCGTTTAGACGACCCAGAAGCAATGGGATGTATTTGATGATTCGTCTGTTGGGTCTGGCTCCTTTTGCTAACAACCATGTCAATTCAGGATACACGTAGAACAAATCATCGTTCCTCTTGTATGATTTCTTAGTGGAATCCATCATTGTATCGGGATCGACGTGCTCTTTAAACGCGCTCAATTTCCTCTTGTTTGTATTGCAATTCTCATCTAATGTTTCATGACAATAAAGATCCATTGAAAAATGAAAAATGAAAAAAAAATCGAACAAAAAAAAATTATAATTCGTTGTGTATGACCAAACCAAAAAAAATAAAAATCAAAACACACACATACAATGAGTAACAAAAGAAAGGGCACAATAGAAAAAAAAGACGAGAAGTCAGACCGAGGTGATGAAGTTCGGAAAGTGGTGCGGGAGAACGTCAGATACGAAATTGAATGGAATCATGACAAATGGAGATCAACCAATGTTACTACTACTATGTGTGTATACAAACCATACGGATTGAGAGATGTTTATCAAAATACGTATTCACAGTCAATTAACAAAGGATTCATCGAATTGGCATTTGTCCACACTGTCCAAGCGTTGCTATTCGAGACGTATTCTGTTATCTACGGCATACTCCAAGCTTATCGGGGTGAATTGGGTGAGTATTTCAAGAAGCCAAGAGTGCGATTGATCGAAGTCATGTTTTATTCGAATCCCGATACAAAATCAATTGCTGGAGCGATCACGATCTTGCGTCACGAATGGTCCTCTGTACAACGTCGAGAATTGTTCAGCGAACAAGCTATTGATCCTCATCGTAACGAAAATGCTGCAGTTGAACAATTTCTCAAGTTTGTTCGTTCAGATACAACAAAAGATAAAGACAAGGATAAAGCTAAGGAGGAAAAGCGTAAAATGAATTTGAAGCGAATCATGTGTTTGACTCCGATCGAGTTGATTCTGCTTCTTACTCAACTAACAACTACCGAATTGTCGGCGTTGGAAATTCCCTCTGGTGGACAATTCAGTTTATTTACTCGTCATCGCAATAGTTTGATGAGTATGCTCCAAAAATACAGCAAACAATCCGATCCCATCGGTTTCGACATTAGCGATTCTCATCTTCATATACGGATTCTGTTCAGTGAGTACAACGCCCTGGTGTTGCTCTATTCGGCTTTACAATACAAAGTGTTCATAACGGATAAACAATCCAACGTATTCAATTCGTGTGTGGACTTCTTATCGGTATTATTCAGAATTGACACTAGTCACAAGGATGAACTCGAAAAAGAGATTGCGTATTATCGAAATATTCAATGCAATCTCTTGTTCTTAGAGAAGTCAGTCGACAAACAGTGTCTTTTGGAGAATTCTGATAAACTGGCTTATTTATTGCAAACGCGTGATTCAATCGCGTGTCAAATCCGAGAACAAGTATCATTGCGCACAATTGCTCAGGATGCAAAGAGTACCGACTACTCGAATGTGTGCGACCTCTTTTTGGAATACGACAAGTCGACTTTCGGAGGAGGAGATCTCGATAAGATGCCTCAATATTTTAATTCTAGTAGCAAACCCACTGCAAAGTTTATTCATTTGGAACGAAGCAACTTCGCGTCAAAATTTCAAGCATCGTTGGATATCGGTTGTCTTCAGTATCGAACCAATTTGGATTCGTGGAATCGACGACAAAAATTGACTGTACAAGCAGTGCGAAGTGCTCTGCAGCTGCTAGACGAACAATTCCCTGCTCACGATTGTATATTGCGAGAAGAAATCAGCCAGTACCAACGAGAAGGCTCACCTTATTTTACTTATCGATTGTTGGTTCCTCGATCATTCTGTACATCGATTTGCGATATCCCAGCTCTCGACCAATGGTTACTGATGTTTCAGCGAACTGGTTCGAATCCCGAACAGACCATGACATTGCTATCGATTTTTTCTTCAATCTGTAAATCCGAACTGACCGAACGATTGATCATTTATTTGCAAGGAGGTGTGGGATCAGGCAAGACTTCATTTGGAACGGAGATATGCAAAGATTTCCTCGGCTCGGATACATTGTTCCATGCCACAGAAACGGCTGGCTCGATCGTCAATATGGACAGCTCTCTGTTCACAACCAAAATCTCCGATGAAAATTATCAAATCGTGCGTATCGTCCTCAAGAACGCACTGGGTGTCTGGGAAACCAGAGGAGATGCTTTCAAACTGGATAAATCGGATGCTACTTCCAATGTCAAAGCGTCAACTGGTGCAGCCAATGCTCGAAGACACGCAGTCTCTACGATCACCAAGGATGGAGATGGGAACGATGTCGAAGAATGGCGCTCGAGAACACAATTTGCCTACAATGTAGCAGATTTTCTTACTGTCGGAAATCATCATGCAGTGTTAGCTGATCCAGGAATTCATGATCGAATGGTTCAAATCCCCTATGCGTCGATCGAAAGCGATACGTTCGAGTTATTCAGTCGAGCTCATCTGAAACACGTTCATTCAGATGATCGTAGACAAATGTACATTCAGTTTGCGATGGCTAGTCATCTGCGTGCATGCGGATTAGCCACCATCCGATCGTCTGCTCTCGACATCGCACGTCTTCACCAATTTGTGTATCGATGTCGTAACATGGGGGATCTATCTGACGATTGGATCAATGCACAAACTCGAGCAGATGGTATTGCACAACTCAGTCAATTTACAGCTGATCAAATCGGAACTAACGTGCGCAAGTTATTCACTTTTGTTGACGAAAAGTATAAAGAGTTTGGAACCCTGAGTCACACGAAAAACATGTTGCAATCGGAAGCAATGGGCAAATTAATCGGCTACATCGACCAGGCTGCTGAGATTGCTCTCAATTGTGTCCCGTTGCCAACGTTTGTCAATTGTACCACTGGTACGGTCGTATCTACTCGATCTGTGATGCGCATTATTCGGCAGTGTGAAACATACTCTTTTTTCTCTGCTTTTATTAGTGGTTATTATTGTAATGTGGTGGGCAGAGGATACAACACTCGGGAACCGTTCGCAAACACTTTCAAATTATTACCATTGATCTATCAATTGGAACCAGTGCATATCATCAAGATAATGGGTCTGACCGAACTCTTCAACCAACGAGCTGTCGATATTGCTCGCGGACTATTGATGTTAATCATGCACTGGAAATTCCAAAATGAATTGGAATTCATCCCCGACCGTCGTTGTTTCTTACTCAAACATTTTTTTCAAGATTGTACCAACAAAGAGCGCCGTATCGAGAAGCTCACCAATATTCTGATGATGTACTACCCCACACCGCATTGGACCAACGAGGATATCAGTATTACGTTGGCTCATTTCCATCGAGTTGGGACATGTGATCGTGGTCGAAAAATCTTCCCATTGTTGAGTCACTACGATATATACGAAGAAAAGAAGACCGATTTACACATTGGTTTTGATGTGATTTTCCTACCACGATACTTGGCAATGATGTACGACGCCACTTGTTGTCACATGCCGAAACCCATGTACACTGTTTCGTTTAATGTTCAACCGGGCAAAAGACGTTCATTGGAGATGCTTCGCTTCAAAGCCAGGACCTATTCGCGCGAAGACGTTCCTGTCAATCATCCACTGGCACCAGACATTGAAAATATACAGAAGATCTTCACTCATCGAGAATGGGATGGTATCGAGTACAAGAAGGAATCCAAAGATGATGGAGATTTTATCACCGAAGTCCTTGCTTCCAGTCCACCCGAGATTTCGTTATTTTTTACAATGGTCAGAACCGAGATCAGAGCTTGTGAAACAGAAAAACGAGCTGCAAGACCAGCTAGCCTTTCGTCTAAATCGGATGGCCTTTCGTCCAAACCGGACAACTCGTACGCCCGCGCAGCTCATCTGTTCAACTTCTTCATCGCTATCCCATTATTTCCAAATATTGTCTTAGTAGAACAAATCGAGATGGCGGTAAAAAAACGGAATCGCTCGCTCCATTCATCTCTCTTCTCTAGAATGTCGAGTCTCGAGAAGGAAGCGTTTGTCGACGAAACCAGTTTTAAATTGGAATACACGCGAGATGAAGACACGATTACGTTTGACGACGAGAAGGACACACCCCAAGTGCCACCGTGTGTCTCGGATGAGACTCGATTCGTTACGGAATGGACAGCCGAGGACTGCAGAAAAGCTCAATCATTGTATAGCACTTCAGATCTTCGACACACTAATTATATGTTGGTTCGTGAAGATTACGCACGCCTGGAAAAACTATACACGCTCGAGTGTCTGTGCAATCAAGAATCTCAACAATTACAAGGCAATCGAAGACATCACCAGTACTTTGGAATCGATCCAGATCGATACTGTCTTCACCCCGACAATATCAAGCTTTCGCAACGCTTCGATGCAGAAATTCACACTTATCTCGAATACCTTCACCCCATTTTCAGCTTTGCGGCGTGTGAAGAAGTCGACGGTGATCTGTGTCACAGCATTGGAGCAGACAAACGCGTTTCCGCTGATCGAATTATGCGTGTATTGTATTGGATGATGACCATCGTGTTTGACTACTTCTTTTGGAAGAGTACTCTACATGGTCTATTGTCGCCAATTGATCGATCATTTATTGAATATGAATGCACCAGACTGGAGATCAATGCTTGTGGAGGAATTGTGTCGATGATTCCATCTGTTTTAAACGATGGAACGATTGTGAATAAGCGACAAGAATTTGAGAGATTGTTGCACACGTGGATAAGCGGATGTCTGGCCAGGACAAATGAACATCGTCAACAAATAATCGCCAGAATTGATGTTCAGACAATCAATGATCGATTAAAATCATTGAATAGTTATGTCGGAGTGAGCGAATTGATGTTCATTCCTCGATTGCGCGATTTGCCAACCACGATCGACGAAAAGAAAGCCATTTATTACAAGGACGACGACATCACTCCCGCTGATAAATCGTCCGCCAACGTTTTTTTTGTTTACGAACCAGTGATAGAAGAAATACCCATACTGCCGATCGAGCGTGTCACCGAAGTACCAAATTCAATTGCTGCGCAGTCAGGCATGTATGAACCAATAGACATACGCAGACTCCAAGACTCGTTGGTTCAAATGTTCAAGCCCACCGAAGAAGAAGAAGCAGGAAGACTCGTGTTTCCGATGGAAGATGTCGTCGAAGAAGTAGTATGATTATATCTATATTTAATTTGAACAAATGGATAATTTAATTAATTTAATGTTAGAATCAGGATTAACGAGTGGAATTATTCGTGATTCAATAAATAAGAAAGTATTTAATTTAAAACAAATGCGTGAAACGTTAAAGTTACTTGATGTCACTGATCGTGAATTAGCGATCACCTTTCTCGCGCTATGCGATGAACTGGTACGGATCGACGAATTGTCGCGTCAGGCTCGACTGTGGTATCGAGACACGCTATGTTCAATCGCATTCAAGGATATGGTGGACATTACTATGTTTGCTAATGAGGATGTGGAAGTCGAGTTGATCGTCACACTCGGTGAACGAGAGTACATCGCCGAGTTTGGAGTCGAGCCGACCGATTTGGTCCGCGACATCCAATGGAGAAGATACGTTATGATGGCAATAGTCAGTGAAATGGATCCACTCGATTTTAAGGAACACCCTTCTTTAATTTCGAGAAATATTTCCGAAACGACAAAAATTCAAGCGATCCAAAAATTGACAGGCACTTCTCAAAAAGTTTCTGAAGATTATTTTAATTCATTTTTCAAAGACCCCTACGTCGCTTGCTTCTACTGTTTGTTAATATGTCAACCATGATTGTTTCGTGGGATGATATCCGCAATAGTCTTTGCGTTCCAGTAGGCAAAGGGAAGTACGGCAAGGTGTATGAATTTTTCAAGGACAAACGGAAGGTGATAAAAGTCGTGAACTGTGATGAGAAAGGTGATGATGTGAAGTTCAAGAACGAATTAGAGTTGACCAAACTCGCATCCGTAATCGGGATTGGCCCACCCTATGTAGATGGTCATATTTTTACGGAAGACAAAGTTGGAGTGATAATAATGACAAGAGGAGAGCCAGTGACAGATTGGAATTCGATCATTGGTAGTCTCGAAGCAGCCGTGTATGTAATGCACAGCAATGGAATCTGGCACCAAGATCTTCATCTAGGCAATGTAATGTTATTCGACAAGAAACCCAAAATCATTGATTATGGTGCTGCTCATCGCTTCAGAGAATCTATAGTTGGGACAATTCTCAACGTTCATGATTCGCTGTACCTTCTCGCTTCTTTGGGCTCGTTAGTCAACTACGAATACCTCAAGTCGTGTTTTATCGATAAAAAAACGTCCGACAAACGGAAGGTGATGAAGAAGATGATATTGGTAGTAGAACGCTTGAATTTTATTACCAATGATCCTATTCGCAAAACCTGTCGTTTGGGTATCGTCCACGGCGAACATGAACTTCCGCTTGGTTATAATAAAGTGATAGAAGAATTTATTAAAGAAGCAAAATTTGACGATCTCGAGATCTCTCCGGATCAAGTGTTAGCTACAGTATTGTATCCATCCGCCGAGTTCGATCAATTATCCAAGAAAATCAAATACAATTAGTAATAGTCGAGGGTCATACACACCCTTGCATAAAAACGTTTCCCACTTATTACCTCGAGAATCGAGTCCTTTACAAAGTATTGACATTAAATTATATCTATTTTTAAATAATCTGAATATATCTTTCCCATCCCACATTAGTGTCATTATTGGTTCGCGAGCCAGAGTACAGTCTACATACACACATCCTCCCTTGGCGATGAAATTGTCTCCGATTTCGATCGACGTGGCCGAAAACGAATGAATCCAAGGCTCGATCCAAAATTTACAGCCGCGTTCTGGCATCAGTCTCAAAATCTTGACCTTGGAGAATTCTCGAAAGGTCGAATCGAAGTTGGAAAGATCGCCAACGATTTCAAGCTCGACACTTTCACTGGTCCGATGCAGAATGTCCATTAATTTGAAAATTTGCTTATATTCTTTCAATTCCAGTGTAATCACGGAACCACGTTCATACATCACTTTAAACTCACATTCTAAATTAGTTGCGATTAATTCATCTGCATCGTAAATGTCGACGAACACCTCTCTGCCCACTTCAACGACGACAGAAATGTCTTTGCAATAATCAAATCGCGCTTTTTTCGATTTGTCCATTGAGTAATGACGAAAAAAATCATAATTCATTTTAACAAATGGATATTCCAACTGAAGCAGAATTGAAGCGATTTCAGTACGCATATTATTACAAGAACCGCACATCTGAAGACATGGACATCCTTCGAAGATTCGGTAGTCTTGGAAATTACATCGAAATGACTTCTTCTACAGGAAACAGGTGGTACGAATTCTCACTCACTTTGGCGAAACAAAAGGACAAGGATGAGACATTTGCAGATGGCTGGAGAGTGATGAGATTAGAAAAGAAAGAGCACACTCCTGAAGAGGCCGCCATGCTGATGAAAGCGGGACTGTATGAGAAGGATCAAAACTACATGCCAGACCATCCGATAAGTCAATACTGTTGTTTGGTTTGCCCGAGTAGCTTTATCTGCAGCAGTGATTTGACTCGTCACGAGATCACCCATTCAGACGCTCGTCCATTTCATTGTGCCATATGTAAAATCAGATTTACGTTACGAGCAAATATGCGCAGACATTTGGTACATTCCCACCCAGTCAGAGATAGTCCTGCAATAATAGATCCCAACAAACGAACAGAGCGAAAAATAAATGGGAAGATCGTGTATCCGTGTCCATTTGAGGGTTGTTCCCGAATTTGCAAGAAACAGTCAGAACTGGAAATTCATAATAGAAAACACACGAAGGAACAACCATTTGTCTGTGAGTGTAAAAGGTCTTTTATTTCAAAATCTAATTTGACTCGTCATGTACGCATTTGTCATAAATAAATACTAAGTGTTCCATTTTATTTCCTTTATGCAATCCGGGACGGGACATTAGTAAAAAAACGGATAAATGATTGGCCAAAATATAAGGAAAAAGTCCAAAGATTTCCCAAATTCCGGATGCGTTTCGACTTTTTTTCTCGTTTTGGGATAAATGATTGGCCAAAATATAAGGAAAAAGTCCAAAGATTTCCCAAATTCCGGATGCGTTTTTATCGATTTTTTTCCATTTTTTTGGGGGGGGGGGAAAGGTACTTTTTGACAAATTTTTGAATTTGCCAACCATTTGCCAGTTAACAATTCGAAATTCAATAAAATTCTCATTTTTTTGTTCAGAGTGCAATCCGGTGTTGAGTTTTATTATTTTTTTTTTTACAAATGATCAAATAAGCGATTCGGTCGTCGGTGTCTCATTTTGGTGGGTTTTTTCCATGGTTCGTGCTTGATACAATAATAACCGCCGGCAAAAATTGCCAAGGCAGCTGTTATTGATACCACGATCACCACGATCGTCGTTGTTGATATTGCCGATGACGATTCGACTACCGCTGCACTAATCGACTGATCGCATCTTGTACCCGTATGTCCTGTTTTGCATTGGCAAGGAACACTATTAAACGTGTTACTCCAATCTACCGTTCCGAACTCGTCGCACACATAAGGATCTGGGACACATTGTCGAGTTCCAGATGCATCCGCAACCAACGACAGAGTTTCTCCGACATCACAAGGACACTCGATCTGTTTGGTGATATTATTGAAACGACCTACTCCTTTGTTGCACAACGATTCATCGCAATTGGGGCCTTGGAATGTTAATGGACATCCACATACCACATAGTGATCGACATCTGCCACGTTAAGCATTACCAGAGGAGGCGGACACGCTACCTGTGAACAATCTGTCCCGTTGTACCCTTTGATGCATCTACACACAAAATTGTCTACTATTCCATTCACACACGGGATCGTGATACTTGTACATCCAATATTATCCACTGTTCGATTGTATCCCGGGAAACAGTTACACCATCCGGTGACAGGATCAGGCTCTCCTCCAGGCGCACAAGTCGTTTCGCCGCACGTGTCTCCTGTCCGTCCTAGTTGACATATACAAGAACCACTTTGGCGTTTCCGTTGTCCAGTGCAAATGTCCGTGTCACACAAATCGCCCTTATAATATGAATCTGAGCAAATACATCCTGTTTGAGTATTTGGCCTGGGAGTCCCATTCACGCACAGACTGATGTTACAAAACACACCTTGATACTGAATACTACAGAATCTCTTCCGTTCACATAGCGTGCCGATATAAGGATCCGGACAGATACATTTGGAGAAATCGAGACTCGGCACTCCCCCGTTTTGACACGCGGAAATACAGGTTTTCTGAATCGCCATTGAATTATTGAGTTTTAAAATCGGGTTCGAACAGTCACAATCGATACTTGTACACGTTCCTCCTGAAGCTGCGCACGTATCGATTTCACAATTGGAGCCACTTATGCACCATACATTGCACACACATCCACTCGTAGTTCCGACCGTTTGGTATCCATTGCATGAATTTAACGAGCAGTCTGATGATTGATGTGTTGAAGCACACTGACAAGCTAGTGTGACTGGATCGACTCTTTGCGTCCCTATATCACATGATCCAGGACTACACAACCCATGCGGATCACATTTGGGTTTGCATCCACCTTGACCGTCACTAATAAAATAATTAGAATTTTTTGTGACATCGATACCAAAGAATGAGCAATTGCACACAGGAGCAGCGCGTACGTCGTCCATGTAGATTGGATCTCCATTCATTATATCTATACATCGAGAACGTTTAGTTCCGTCATCCAATATCTCAACAGAACCACACTCAACTGATGTGTCTTCGTGCATTGGACATCCCTTCCTGCATCCGAGTTTGGTTTGAGTACTGTACGGATCAGATATATCGGGAATC
>ERZ1292633.2593-Hain-H41-02um-R1-2593-length-18317-cov-4_pt1 | contig 18317 bp, 11 predicted proteins | sample MGYA00564406_ERZ1292633 | MGnify/ENA primary metagenome ERZ1292633 (study PRJEB36523, sample SAMEA6512639) | groundwater metagenome | collected 2019-01-08 | study: AquaDiva: Metagenomics assemblies of 32 groundwater samples | reverse complement strand
CAACCACGCCGCCGAGCGCGGCTAGGAACGCGCCGAGCGCGAAGATAAACATGGTCAGGGCGCCTGTAAGAGGACTTCCGGTGGTGAGTGAATAGATTTGCATGGATTGGGTGAATCCGCAGGGGAGGAAGAAGGTAATGACACCAACAAGGAGAGGAGTGAGTGTGTGATTTACTTTTTTGATTTGGAGCAGGTACTTTGAGAGAAAGCGGGGGAGTGTGGGCTGGAGGTTTTTTGCCCAGGGAAAAATATCGAGTAAATTTATGCCGAGAATAAGCATCACGAGCGCAACGAGAATTCCTAAGGCGAGTGTTCCTGTATTTCCTATATGAAAGACTGAGCCAAGTGCTCCAATTGCGCCTCCAAGAATGAAGAATGAAATGAGACGTCCGATATGAAAAAGTACCTGTGGTCGTACCTTGTCGCCTTCTTTTGCAAAGCTTGCGGATACGGAGAGTACGAGCCCTCCCACGATTGCCATACAGGTTGAGAGTGATGCGATAATGCCGATGAGGAACACGGTCGGGTAACTTATATCACCCGCACCTATGAGGTTTACGATGCCAAGCTCTTGGAGAATAATGAATGCAGCGATGAATAATCCCGCTCCCGGAAGTGCGGTAGAAAATTCAGACCAAGCCACTTTTTTGTTTTGTTTTTCAAGAGCAAGTGTATATCCGTGCTCCTTTATAATCGGACCTAGTATTGCGAGTACTTCTTCTTGTGTTTTTTCTCCAAAGTCTCCGGTTATTTCTACCTGATGATTTTTGAGTGATGCCTTTACTCTTGATACACCCGATACATTATTGATTTCGTTTTCGGTAAGGAGAATACATGCATTGCAATGCATGCCGTGGACGTGGAAGAGATATACTTTTTCCATACGTTGCATCTTAGAGTTTTTTCATTTTGAGACGGAGTGAGTTGAGAACTACCGATACGCTCGACATTGCCATGGCAAATCCTGCGAACACGGGAGAGAGCAACCATCCAAAAGCTGGGTAAAAAATACCGCTTGCGAGCGGGATACCGATGATGTTGTAGATGAACGCCCAGAAGAGGTTTTGACGAATGGTGCGCATTGTTGCCTTTGAGAGTTCAATGGCTTGAGCAATCTTTCGAATATCGCCTTTAAGCAACGTAACATCGCTTGTTTCAATTGATACGTCCGATCCGGTTGCCATAGCAATGCCTATGTCGGCTTGTGCGAGCGCGGGAGCATCATTTACGCCATCTCCTGCCATTGCAACAATGTCGCCCTTGCTTTGGAGTTCTTTTATGAGCGCGAGCTTATCTTGGGGGAGTACTTGGGCAACGTAACGATCGATGCCGAGTTCTTGTGAGACTGTTTGTGCAGCTTCTTCGTTGTCGCCGGTTGCCATGATCACTTTAATACCAAGCATATGTAGCTTTTCGATTGCGTCCTTCGCTTCTGGTTTAATTTGGTCTCCTACCGCAGCAACGGCGAGTATCTGGTTTTTTGTTGTGAGCGCGATCAGCGTTGCACTTTTTTGCGCATCTTTCATTGTTGGGAGAGAAAGATTTAATGATGTGAGTAGAGCGGGTCCGCCGATAAAGTATGTGGTTCCGTCAATATCACCTTGCACGCCTGTTCCAGGAAGATTTTTGAAGTTTGTAACTTTACCGATTTCTGCGCCTTTTATTGCGGCGTATTTTACGATTGCTTCCGCGAGGGGATGTTCGGACTGCGATTCAAGCGTTGCAAAAATACTGAGATGTTCTTCTCCTTCAAAAGTCATTACTTCGGGTTTTCCTTTGGTAAGCGTTCCCGTCTTATCAACGACCACAGCGTTTATTTTATGCATCTTTTCAAGTACCTCAGCATTTTTAATGAGAATGCCGTGTTGTGCACCACGACCTACTCCGACCATGATTGCGGTTGGGGTTGCGAGGCCAAGTGCGCAGGGGCATGCAATAACGAGTACTGCGACGAATGAAGAGAGACCAAATGAGAGTGCTTGTGCGAACTGCATGGTTGATCCACCAATGACGAGCCAAGCGACGAGTGCACAAAAAGCAATTATGAGTACTACCGGAACGAAGATAGAGGAGATTTTATCTGCGAGGCGTTGAATAGGGGCTTTTGATCCTTGCGCGTCGGACACCATGGCGATGATGTGTGCAAGAAGCGTTTCTGACCCAACGCCCGTTGCAGTCATGGTGAATGCGCCGGTGGTGTTGAGCGTACCTGCGGATACCTTATCGCCCGGTTGTTTTTCGGTAGGGACAGGTTCGCCGGTCAACATAGACTCGTCAAGATATGACGAACCTTCTGCGATTACGCCATCTACGGGAACTTTCATACCCGGTTTTACGAGGACGATGTCGCCTTTTTGTACCTGATCAACAGGGAGTGTTTGCTCCATACCATCACGGACAATTGTGGCAGTCTTCACTTGGAAGCTGAGAAGTTGTTTAATTGCATCGCCTGTTTTTGCTTTAGCACGTGCCTCGAGATATTTTCCGAGTGTAATAAGACCGATCACGACGATGGTGACGTCGTAGTAGGTTGCGGAGACATCAAGATAGCGTGAGAGGGGTTCCTCGAACGCAGAGAGCACGAAGCTGTAGAGAAAAGCGGCCACGGTACCTAGACCGATGAGCGTATCCATGTCGGCAACACCACGACGGAAGAACATCCAAAGACCGCGGAGGTAGGGAGTTCCTACGGTAAAAAGCATGTACGTTGCAAAGATGGGGAGAAGGTGGTGAAAGAATTCTTCCAGAGTTTCTGAAAACATTGGGAGCACGCCGTATTTTGCAAGAATTTCCCAAAGCATCATGCCTGCAGCAAATATGACGAGTGGTATTGAAATAAACACTTTTTTTCGGAGTGTTTCGGTTTCTTGTGCGGAGGTTTTTGTATGGTCGTGACCACCAGAAGCATGTTTATCTGTTGTTTGTTGCTCGTGTTCTTGCGGGTGGAGTGTGTATCCGAGAGGTTCAATGCTTTTTGAGAGTTTTTGCACATCAGTTTGCGTTGCGTCGAGGGTGATGCGGGCTTCTTCGGTGGCCAAGTTTACCGAAACGCTTTGCACTCCGATTTGTGATCCAATTTTTTTCTCAATACGAGAAACGCACGATGCGCAGTGCATTCCGGAAATGTGGGCTTTGATTTGGTCCATATGATTATTTTCGTTTTAATTTGTACACCTTGAGAATTTCCTCCACTGCCTTACTTTCTTTTCCTTGTTTAATTTGGTTTATTACGCAATGACCCAAATGGCCTTCGAGCAGAATATCCTCAATATTTGAAAGGCCTTGCTTTACTGCCGAGGTTTGTGTGATGACGTTGATGCAGTAGGTATCTTTTTCAATCATGTCTTGAAGCCCTCGCACTTGCCCCTCAAGAATCTTGAGTCGCCGGAGAATTTTTTCTTTATTTGGTTTTTCCATATGCACTGAGTATATACCCCCCCGGGGGTGTGTCAACGCGTTGGGTGGATAGGTGTGTGATGGGTGTGTGATGGGTTTTCGACGTTTAAGGAATGAGATAAATTTGTAATCTCTCCTTCGGTCGGTAAATACCGCCGGCTTCCAGCCGGTAACTTCCAGTAATTTCTGTTTTTCAGGTAGGATATGGTCAATCAAGTATGACCATCGAATACCGTAAAAATACCCACACGATCTTCAGGATTGAAGTCCACCTTGTTTGGGTAACTAAATATCGGTATAAAGTGCTCACCGGAGACATCGCAGAAAGAACGAGAGAACTCGTGAGAAGAATATATGAAGAAAACAAAGCTCAGATTCTTTCAGGAGTAGTCTCTGCAAATCACGTTCACATTCTCCTCAGTATTGACCCAAGTATCTCCTCTCAGAAAACAGTATTGGGGACAACGACTCTGGGCATGAGGATACTTTGTGGTCTCTGTAGGGAATGTGAGTGAACAAATGGTGAAAGACTACATCGAGCACCATTTTGATGGAACAGAGGGGGATGTCTTCAGGATTGCATAGCGGACTTCCAGTCCGCCTCACAATTCTGCCGACTTACAGTCGGCAGTGGTTTAAGAAAACTTCTGATGTTCTTTTGCGGTGGTACTTGCCGCTTATTAAGCCACAGTAAGCTTTTACATTGTTAGTAATGTTGTTATACAATTCTTCACATATGGAAGGAAAAGGACGCGGAGAATCTCATGCTCCAGATGTCGGGGTACGGCGAATGGCACGAGATGCAACAGGAGAAGGGCGCGTTGAACAACGTGAGCTTGATGAACGGCGTTATAACATCGACTACATTGAGCGTTTTACGACCAAACTCTTCACGATGCAACACGGTACGTTGCCACCCAATCACCCCGCTCAGCGTGCTATTGAAGACGCGCTTATTCGCTGCAGAAAGGAAAACACCCACCTGCCAAAAATTTTGGTATTGCCAGAATGGAAAGATGTCAATGCTGCTGCAATTGGTAAAGACACGATCATTGTATCGCTTGAGCTTATGAGGTTTTGTCGTACCTACGAGGCGATTGTGGGTGTTGTTGGCCATGAACGTCAACATTTGGAGACCGGTGACCCCTTTGAGCCATTGCGTGAGGATGCACATGAAAGAGAAAGTTCGATTGAGCCAGGAGGCATAGTGAAGGATGCTGCCACACGATATGCTGATAAAATTGGTCGCAGTCGTCTTTTTGAAGTACGAAGCGATCTTCAAGGTGCAACGGCAAAACTTGACGAAGCGGGCGTAAGTCCCATGGGTTATAGAGAATTTCTTCATGATTTAGATACGCATACACGAGGAGATAAAAAATATGAGCCAGATATTGCGCATGGTTCGCCTGCAGATCGTATGTTGGCAATCGGTTTCCTCATGCGATATTTTGATTTTTCGTCATCATCAAAGGATCTTACGCATATTGATGCTGCGACAAAAGAAGCGTGGTCTGAATATCCAACTTCTGGTGCGGCATGGGCGTTTCGGTCGACCATGGATGCAGGCGATACCAACAAATACCGTAGATTAGCACATGAATCCCGCATTGCATGGTTTGAAACACTTCCATTTGAAGAGCAGATATTTTGTTCTGGAGTTTTGCGCCATCATGCCCAGTTTGCTCGCGGCGATGTTAAGGAAAGAGAGCGTCGTGAAGCGTGGATGAAACACGTTGATGATCGTATGACGACGTTGATTAAAGAACGTTTGCGTGAGGCTGATCCTCAAGTTGTACAGACGGCGCTTGAGGCGTTTCGTTGTTTTGTGCTCGGTAACTCATCAGATCCTAAAATATATGCGGGGGAGCATTGGCTTGCTACGGATATTGCAAAACGACAAGGCGCTCATCATTACAGGGAGAGTATTGCAGCTTTATTACCACATGTAGGCGAATATACCTTTGGTGATTCCCGTCAGTTCATGCGTGAACTCGGTAGTACTTTTTCTGAAGCTGTAGATGATGAGACGTTTGTTGCCTGGCTGGCAATGGTTGATGACACGGCACGTATTACCTGTGCATTTTTTGAAGGACGTTCCGGTGAGCTGCGTACTTCTGAGGAATTGGCATGTTACACGCTTCGTGAAGCGTTAGTGCATGTGCGTTTTTCGAAGATTTCACAAGAAGAAAAGAATCGTTTTAGAGACCGTTTTGCAACGGAACTTGCAGCGCGAGGACAGCCAATGGAGAAAAAGTCACCGCATAACGAAACGGTACAAGATGATTCAGAAGTTATTGCCAAATTTGATTCTGATGCCGTCTGTCAACAAGTGATAAAACAGATAGAATCTTTAGAAAAAGTGAAGACAAATATCTCGTCTTTTATTGAACGTACGGGCGTATTGGTAGAAGACATAACAGATGTTGAAGGAATTGGTAAATACTTTGGAATGGCATATTCCCTTGTAAAGAACGCAATTTTAAAGGGATATGGAACATTAGATTCAAAAGGCATCTCCCTTCATGCCCGGACTTTAGAAGAAGAGGACTTGGTTCAACGATTCCTTCTCGTAAACATACTCTCTGCGTACGATACAGCAACAGAACAACATTCTTTGTTTGCGCACTATGCAGCAATCGATAGATTGCTTTCGCGGTTTTCTTTTCGTGCGCAATATGGCCTTTATGAACATGATCCAACGGATGATGGATATAAGAGAAATCCAGCTGATTTAGTTATGGAGCGCGAAGTCGTCGTTGCGCTTGGAAACGAGACCGATGAGATCGCTCTTCGTGTTTTACAACAGGCAGTTAACCGTGACTTATCTCCATCTATACGCCGTCGGTTTTTTAACGTGGCATTACAAGATCTTTCGTATCGTTTATCAGAAACACCGCCAGATCAGTTTTTTGCCCGCATGGATGCATTTGCAGTGGTTGGTATTTCCCCAGATGTTATTCTCAAACAAGATGTTCTTGTGCATGGCAGACTTGTGCAGCATATTTTGCGTCATATCGATACGTTTGTTACACGAGGAGAAGATATACGTGCCCTGGGACTTGTTGCAACATTGTCAGTGGATCCATGGGTTGCGCAGATGATGCGAAGGGCGGTAGCGCAGCGTACATGGAGTGTAGCGCCTGACTTTACAGAAAAAGTACGGATTGCTTTTGATACTGAGCATGCCGGTATTAATCTTGCTGAACGAGTCATTGAGGGTGATATGCAGACCGAAACACAAGTTGCGGAGGTACGATCCGCGGCTCAACGAGCAATTGACGGCATGTTTACGGAAAGCGCACGCGTAGGATGGCTTGCACTTTCCGAGTACATTGATGTTCGTAAGCATGAGCCGCTTGAGATGCTTGATATGCTGCTTAAAACTCAACAAGACGATCGTAAAATTAAAGATGCCATTGCTGATCAGGTCTTTTTTAGTCGATTCGATAATCCTTTGACTAAGCAAGATGCTGATTCCCCTGAATATCAAAAAATAGCAACCGAGCGATTAGCAACCGCTGATGCGGCATTTCGTTCTTTGTATGCAATTGACCAGCCGACGCGATTGTTTATTGTTAAGCGTCTTTTGGTTGACAGCGGTATTATTCGCGAAAAGAAAACACGCGCACAGGCTTTAGAGATGCTCCTTTCCCATGTTCTTCCTTACAAGAATCAAGACACTGATTTAGTGATGCGAACATGGGTTGAGCATACCGTCCGCGCACTTGCTGATGTTGAGGATTGGGAGACGGTATTTTATGCAATCGGCCCTCTCCTTGCAGATCGTATTTGTTTGCCATGCAAAGATCCCGTTCCTTGGGGAGATATTCATCAAGTTGAAGAACATATTGACAGCGCATTCGATCTTGAAAACTTTGCTCAACAGGATTTGAACACGATTGCTCGTGATACGACGCGTGAAGATTACCTGCATAATGCAAATCGGTATCTTTACCAAGCTGATTTGGCAACACGAGCGTGGCTTGATCTTTCGGGCTTGCCCAGTAGTGAGCGCATAGATTCAAGTTCACTTGCACTTGTTCGCAGCACCGCTGAACGTCTTGGTGCGCTGCCGGTGCGATGGCTGCAAGTTGGAAAACACTACGTAAAATTTAGCCCACAGCATGAGAGGGAATTTTCTGGAATTTTTAACGAGGTTGCAGGTCAGACAAAACTCGCTGCGGTTTCTGTTGTCGAACGCGAATGGCCTGAGATGTGGGACTATGTTCGATATTTTGGTAACCGTATCGGCGGCGGGTCACTCATGAGTGTGTATAAAGTTGAATTATTCAAGGGCGGTTTTCGTGCAATGCGCGTATGTAATCCAAATATCCAAACAAATCTTGGTGCAACATCCAATGCATTTCGGCAGACGGTTCAGGCACTTGCCGCGCGCAGTGTGTTGAAACCCGATCAGCGTAACGCTATTGACTCCTCCGTTGATTTAGTAGAAGAATGGATTCGTCGCGATATTTCTTTTGAGGATTCACGCGCTCGTGATACTAAGTTCCATGCCACACATCATGGCCGCGACGAGGGCTTTGGATATCGTATTCGTATTCCCGTGCCAGATGGTCCGGAAAGCCGATTCTTTCAGATGGACGAATTTGTAGAGGGAATGGACCTGACAGACTGGACTGAGCTTGCAAATCGGCATGATATGAGCAACGTCGTGAAGACACTTGCACGAAACTTTGGTATGCAGATCGCAACTGGTTTGCTGCACCCAGATTTGCATCCGGGCAATATTCGTATCACTGAAAACAATGAGCTCGTCTATCTTGATCGTTCTTTTCTTCTCGATCTTTCTCTCAAAGAACAATTTGCAATTAGCTCACTTTTCGTTTCAACACCGAATGTTGATCCACTGCGTGATTTACTTAAAGATGGTCTTGAGGCATCGCAACACGCTGCGTTAGATAAAGTACTCACGCAAGCGATGGGTTCAGAAATTTCAGATCTTGCCGGGACGGTTCGTAGTATGTTGGGTAGTTTACGTGATATTGGCGTACGGTTACCGTTGTCATTAATACTTCTTATGCGTAATGCAGATGCGATAGATGGTTATGCGAAAAAAGCTGGTTTGCGTGGAATGAGAGATGCATTCAATTGACGCGGGAGCTTCTTTCTGGTATAGTAGTTTATTGTAAAGGTTTTTTTCTTACTTCCTCATCCGTAGTTTTTTTGAGGATCAACGTGGTTTTTGATGCACAGAGCGTTATAACGCGTTTTTATATTAATTATTTGTTTTGTTTTTTTGTATGGCAGTATCACAAGGTACTTATGGTCGTCGTGGTCGTTCGGGAGGTTTTCGTTCACAGAAATGGCAGAAAGATCCAAGCGCTGAAAAGCGTACGGGTTCTGGCATAAAATATGGCGCTTTGGATCTTACGCCAAAGAATAACTACACCCTTGCGTCACCCCGTGCACACGAAGGAAAGCTTCGTATTGCGGTAATGGGTGGTAATGAAGAGGTGGGTCGTAACATGACCCTTCTTGAGTATGGGAATGACATTGTTCTCATTGATATGGGTGTGCAGTTCGGTGAAGAGCACATGCGTGGTATTGACGGTATTGTGCAAGACTTTTCGTATTTGAAGGGTCGTGAGAAGGATGTGAAGGCGGTGATTATCACCCACATGCACATGGACCACATTGGTGCGATTCCGTACATCATGCCCATGCTTCCTGGTGTTCCTGTTTTCTCAGCTCCTATTACCCTTGCACTTATTGCAAAGAAATTGGAATACACCCCAGAAGTTAAGGTTGATCTTCGTGCAATTGATGAGCAAACGGTTTTGCAGTTGGGAAATTTCAAAGCGACTTTTATCGGCGTTTCTCACTCCGTTCCTTCTGCACTTGCGGTGATTATCGATACTCCTTGTGGAAAAATCGTACACACCGGAGACTTTAAAATCGATTTGCAACCACAAGATCCTGATGCAGTTCGTTACCTCGATCAAATGAAGCAGCTCGGAAATCAAAATATTCTTGCGCTTCTTTCTGATTCCACAAATGCATCACAGGGTGGCCACCAAATCATGGAGCATGAAGTTACGCGCGATTTGGATATGCTTGTGCGTGATGCAAAGGGTCGTTTGATGTTTGGCATGATTTCTTCGAACGTTGTTCGTTTGGCGCAAATCATTACCCTTGCAGAAAAGTATGGTCGTTATGTTGTGGTTGGTGGAAAGAGTTTGAAAACCACGCTTGAAATTGCAGAAAATCTTGGGTACATCAGCCCACGCCCAGGAACGCTTATTGATATTGAAGAAGTAAAGAGCCTCCCTCCAAATAAGATTGTTGCTATTTTTCCTGGAGCACAGGGTGAAAATAACGCTGCTTTTTATAAGCTTGCGAGCAACGAGCTTAAAGACATGCGTATTATTCCGGGTGATACCGTTGTTTTCTCTTCCTCGGTTATTCCTGGAAATGAGCGTACGGTTCAATTTATTACTGATCGTTTTTACCGTTTGGGCGCGAAGGTGCTCAACTATCGTGCGCTCAATATTCACTCCGGAGGTCACGCAAAGGCAGCTGACCTTGGAGACGTTGTTGCCATGGTGAAGCCAAAATACCTTGTTCCTATTGAAGGTCATGTTGCGTTCTTGCATCATCATGCAATTGCGGCAATGGCGGCCGGTTTTTCTCGTGATAAGATTTTTATTGCGGATAATGGTCAGGTTCTTGAATTTGATAAGGACGGTCATGGAGCGCTTCTTAAGGAGCGTATTCCCACGCGTCATGTGTACGTTGATGGTAAAACGCTTGATGCAGTTGATGCTGATACGCTTCGTGAGCGTAAGCGTTTGGGTGATGAGGGTGTTATCGTCATTAACGCTGCACGTACTCCTGAGGGATTGAAGCAGATTCATGTTTCCTCACTTGGCGTGCGTAAGGCTGAGCTCGTACAAAAGCTTCATAGTGATATCGAGAAGGCAGTTCTTCATGAGTATAAAAACCTTCATACGCTTACGAATGAAAAGGTTGCGCAGGCGCTTGATGAGCGTTTAACGGACCTTATCACTAAAAAGACCGGAATGAGCCCATACTTCATGTTCCAGTTCGTGTAAGACAATAAACATCGCTAGCAATAGCGATGTTTATTTGTTTGTCTTTACGTTCTTTTGTGGGGCTTGTATGCTCCGTTTATTCTATGGCTCATGTCACACTTATTGCGGGAGAGTTGCGTCGGAACGCGGTTCAGGGCGCGGTACAGGGATTGGGAGATGCGTTACGAAATAAGGTAAAGCTTGCGAAGAATATTCTCATCAAGCCCGATGTTGGGCATTACGAGCTTCAGCTTGCCGCAACGCATGTTGATGCGCTTCGTGGTGTACTTGATGCTCTCCGGTCGATGACTGATGCGCCTATTGTTATTGCTGATGCGGGGCATTATGGAACGCTTCCTGGCTTTCGTCATTTTGGGTATGAGCGATTGCTTGTTGAATATCAAAACGTTACCTTGCGTGATTTACAAGAAAGCGAAACAACTGAGCATGAGATTCTCGGTGTAAACGGGCCCCTTGTTGTTCGCCGTGCGAAAGAAGCAATTCATGCTGAGGTAAAGATCAGCTTGGGGACTTTGAAGACGCATCGGCAGTATGGCGCATGTTTATCGGTTGCGAATTGGGCCGAGGGAACGTGGATTGTTCCTCCTAGACAAACGATTGCAGGGCGCGTGTTTACTCGTGCCCCTTGGCTTTCTGCTGAGGGAGTTGTGGGTGCGCAGAACTTGATTGAGCAGTTGTATGAAAAATATCCTGCTGATGTAGGAATTCTTGATGGATTTTTGGGAATGGAGGGTGACGGTCCAACGGATGGGACAGCTATTCATGTGGGCGTTGCAGTGGCGAGTATGGATTCTATTGCTACGGACGCTATCGGTGCAACGCTTATGGGCATAGATCCTCGGACAATCGGGTATCTTGATAGCCTTGCGCGCGTTGGTCGAGGTACAATTGACGTGGCGAAAATGGATGTACCGTTACAGCTTCTTCGTGATCGTGCGCGTATCTTTCAATTACCCTTTGAACAAAAATATTTAAGAACGTGACGGAGAATCTTCTATGCCTACACCTCTTTTTCCTGGTCGTTTTCAGCCTTTTCATACCGGACATTTGCTTGTTATTCAGGGTATGGTGAAGGCGGTAGGAAATCCGATCATCGTTATTTGTGATCCTATAAAGCTTCAAACTGACGGTGAAGATATGTTTACGCTTGAAGAGCGCAGGGAAATGATTTCTGCGGCGTTGCTTTCTGCGGATATTATGGATGCGACGATTGTTGCTTGTAAGGATGCGGGGAATGATGCTGATTGGGTAAAGTATGTGCTTGATGCTGCTGAGAAGCGAACTGATGTCGTGATGTGGTCTGGACGTGAGGAAATTCGTTCTGCTTTTGAAGCAGCGGGTATCTCTACCAAAAAGATTGTTCCTGTTCCGGGAATCGATGGCGAGACGCTTCGTTCCCAAATGCGAGCAAAGAATGGTGAGTGGCGCAAAAAGGTTCCTGCGGGAACACTTGATGTGATTGAAGATGCGCTTATTAAGCGAGGACTTAAGTAGATAATTGTCATGCCGGACTTGATCCGGGCTCGCCCGTAGGGCTATGCCCGAGGGCATCCAGCGTATCAAGAACGATGGATCCCGGGTCGGTGCCCGGGATGACGAAAAACTTCTATGCATCTTGTCTTAGTTCCCACCTATAATGAGCGCGAAAATATTCGTGGGCTTCTTGATGCATTGTGTGCGGTTCCTGACGTTCATGTTTTAGTGATTGATGATGCTTCGCCCGATGGAACTGCTGAAGATGTCCGTGGCCATGTATTTTTTGCTGATTGTGTTTTTTTGCTTGCTCGTGAGGGAAAGCAGGGTTTGGGTGCTGCATATCGTGCTGGCTTTGCGTGGGGATTTGAACGCGATTATGAGACACTTACGCAGATGGATGCAGACTTCTCGCATCACCCTGATGATCTCACTCGTCTTTTGGGAGAAATTGAAAAAGGTGCCGACGTTGCAATTGGTTCGCGAAAAATTGCGGGTGGAAGCATTGAGGGCTGGAGTTTGTGGAGGAGGTTTTGCAGTGCGGGTGCGATGGGAGCATCGCGTTTGTGTTTGGGCTTGAAGACAAAAGATGTGACCGCGGGTTTTCGTACGTGGCGAAAAAGCTTTGTAGAAACTTTGCCGGTGCTTGCGCTGAAGAGCAATGGCTATGCGTTTCAGGAAGAGATGATTCTTGTTGCGGAGCAGGGGGGTGGAAAGGTATCTGAAGTTCCGGTTGTTTTTCGAGATCGTGTGTGCGGATCATCAAAACTTGGGTTTGGTGATATTCAAGAGTTTTTTTATACACTTGCACGCCTTACGCTTATTCGAAGAAAGCGCTTTGTGATGTATGCCACGATTGGTGCTTTTGGGGCTGTCTTGGACTTGGGTCTTTTTGTTTTTTTACATAACTTCGGACTCTCCCTGCTTCTTGCAAATATCGTCGCGACAAGCTGTGCGGTGATTCATAATTTTACGTGGCATCATTTTGTAACGTTTAAAGAGCATGATCAGACTCCGCATATCGCGCTTGTAAAGTTTGTTTCTGTTTCTTTGGTAGGTATTGCATTTAATTCCGTAATTGTACTTGCGGGTGTTTCTTTGGGGTTGTTTCCTGCGATTGCAAAGATTGTTGCGATTGGTTGTGTAACCGTTTGGAACTATGTAATGAATACGCGAGTAACGTTTCGGGTATGACGTGGGCTTTTTTGAAGCGCTGGGTCCCGGCCTTCGCCGGGATGACGATAATCGTATTTTTCTTTGTTTTTCAGGTGCATCAATTGCTTTCGTTTAACCCGTATTGGGGATATGACGGGGGAGCGCATGTGCAGATTCTTGAGACACTTCTTTTTGAACATCGATTTCCTACACTTGCGGAAAATTATTTAGCGTGGCACGAACCGTTTTATTATTTGGTTTTGGTGGGTTTTGGTTTTATGGGAATTCCGTTTTGGTTTCCTCATCTCCTTATTGTTCTTGCTATTGACGTTCTTGTTTTTACGCTGTTTAAGCGAATGGGTTTGTCGAATGTTGTATCGCTTTTTGGTTCTCTTGCGATTCTTACGCTTCCTGCGTTTCTTGAGGTGAGCATGTTTTTTACGAATGAAGCACTGAACTACGTATTTGTTCTTGCCATCATGCACTTTGGACTTGTGTTTTGGCGAGAGCAGTCTTGGTCGTGGAAATCATCTTTGCTTTTTGCACTTTGTGTAGGGCTTGGGGTTGTAACTAAGATCACTGCCCTTGTTGCGTTTGGAGTTGTGGCGATCCTTCTCATCATTAAGATGATTCGGACGTGGACGCTTTCGTATGTTGCGACCATTGTTCTTGCGATTCTTTTTTCGGCACTGTGTTATGCGCCGTGGTACATGGTTCGCAGTGGTGGGCTTTCTGAAGCATCAATTAATAATTATGACATGCTTCCTGCGAAGGATCTGATATGGGATGAGCGCGTTGGATTCATGACGAAATTTGATGCAGATATTTTTATATTTCCGTTTTGGTATTCGGGGGGAACCGGATTTTGGAGCATGGTGTATGCGGATACGGTGAGTGATTATTTGGGCCTCTTTGAAAACCAAGATGTGAAGAATGCACTTCCGGAAAGTGAGCGAGCACTGACCACGCATAATGGTACTTCGGTGAGTGCGTATCGTGAGCCGTTGGCAGAGTGGGCTTTGCGGTTGGGCTTTTTGCCTGTAGGGGTGATGATTCTTGGATTTGGATATTCGCTGTACATGTTTCTTAAGGGGCGTGGGCAATTCTTTTCTGACGCGCTTCCTACGCTTGGTTTTTCTTCCGCGTTTCTTTTGGCGCTTATGTATTACGCATATCGGTATCCGTATTATGATCAAGGCGTGGTGAAGTCGATTTTTATCGCTCCTGCGTTTGTGTTGCCGATGGCGATGGGGCTAAGGGCGCTTGCGAAATTGCCTCGTTGGGTACTTTGTGTGGGATTTGTCGTATGGGTGGGGTATATCGGTGTTGTTCTCTCGTTGTTTTTTATACGAACCTAACGGAGATTATCGAGATTCACGTTCGTATTGCTGGACGTATTTTTCTGCCCCGTCTTTTTTGTCAGGGGGTTGTTCGTGAAGCTCGAAAAGCATTTCTACGGGCATGTTGAAATAACGTGCAAGTTTGATGGCGGTTGTTATCGTTGGTTCATAGACATGTTGCTCAATCGAACTAATGGTTTGTCGAGAAACACCGATTGCGTCCGCAAGCTTTTGCTGAGATATTCCGCAGTCGTAACGCATATCACCGATTGTGCACTCGTATTCTTTCTTGGTCATAAAAATAGGCTTCGGGTGAGTCTTTTAAGAGTTAAGAAGGAATAGTGAAAGAGAATGTAGAGACGCCATTCATGACGTCTTGTGTTTTATCGTGAAGTGAGTCGGGTTATAGGTTGTGAAGGGAGGTGAGAGTGAGACAGGTGAGGGGAAAGTTCCCGACGCTAGGAGGGACCGAAAGGACCCTATGGCCCCTCACTATTTTTCTCTCCAAAACACTACGTAAGTATACTTTACATTTTCAGTTTTATGACGCAGCTTTTATTGGTATTTTGAAAAATGATGCCAAGTATACTTACGTACCTATTTTGAGTATAAAAACACGCATGGCCTTCTGGTGAGTAATGCGTATTTTTTCTTTCTGCACCTCTCGCATTTTTCTCCTACCATTAAAAGAGTTCTCTTCTACTTACATTCTCCAGGAAGATCATGTGTCGTGAGAAACTGATTCATAGCGATTCCCGGGAGCGTGCTATTCATCCATCGAGCATCTTCTTTTTCTTCAGCTTTACGAATGAAGCGGTTGTATAACCATCGAGACTTGCTACATTCGGTGATCATTCCTTCCATGGGAATATTTTCTTCGATTGCCTTGAAAAATGCGGGATATGCCTCTGATGAGAGACTTGAGATATCATCTGAATCAAGCGGTTCTGTTGCAGTTGCTCGTGCGATGTTGAGACGCATGCTTTGTGCGTCGAGTTGCATAAGCGGGGTAATTGCCATGAATATCATGATGAGTGTGCCGCTCGCCAAAAGAGGTTGGCTAATATTCTTTTTTGTGAGGAGCAAGATGTTTGAAAGAACAATTGCACAGAAAAGCGTGAGAATTCCGAGTGCCCCTACGATTCTTGCGGGAGTAAACCCAAATTCTTGAATGTAGTGAAAAACTCTTGTTTCTGCGACGAGGGTTACCAGTATTAACGCACAAGCCATAATGCCGGTTGGCACCATAAGCTTTTCTTGATTCTTTTCTTCCTTTGACCAGGCGAGCGCAACCGCTGCGCTACAGAGAAGTGTTGCTACGCATGCTTCAACGACTCCTCGTGTCGCGTATTCTGAATAGGTAAGCGCGAAGTCCATGGTTCCCATCTTTTGGAAAAGATAGGTTGCTAATTGAGATCCTGCAAAGATTGCGAGAGGAACGTTGAGAAGCCCGAGAACAAGTGACCAAGCTATGGGAGATTGGTGGTGCTGTTGGTGAGGCGCAACGTTGGTTTCTGGAAGAGTTGGTCCAAGGAAAAGAATGAAGAGACTTAGTGCGGCAAAGAAGATGGCAAGGAGATGTGCGAAGAAGAATTCAGGAAGAAGCTCGGCAAGCCTGTCTATGATTTCTGAAAGAAGAGGATCAGTTTGTGAGAGGAGGAGCAGTGTGACGAGTGCGGTGGGAGCACCGATGACGATTGCGCGTTCTTTGTTGTTTTTCTGTTTCCAAAATTCCCCTATTTTTTCAAAGATGCGTGCTATGCCCTGTATAAGTTTCCCAAGCGGTTGAACAATTGCCCAATTGATAAGTTCAAAGAATCGTGAGGGAACGTTTTTTGTATTGAGGAAAGAAATAGTGAGAAGGGTGTTTGCAAGAAGGATTTCTGCAGCGGCAATGAAGAGTCCTGTCTCTGAATTTGTCACAAAGGGTGCAAGTGAGCCAATGATTGCAAAGAATGCCGAGAAGTACCAAAGTGGGAAAAGAGTTTTCTTTGTTACTTTTGCTACGATGAGCAATCCGGTGATAAAAATACCTTCAGCAAATAAGAAGGCGAGACCATTAGGTGTTTCACTATGAAACATGCTGGTAAACATGAAGTAATCGAATGCGATTGCGGAACAAAGAGCGGTGAGTCCGATGAGCTTGTGTTGTGAGAAATGCATAGTCATAAATAGATTTATTTCCTTAATAATACTCTCCATTCGTTATCTTCGTGTACTACCTGCCAATTCTCGAGATTTATGAGCTTTTCGTCAAATCGGAGCTTTTTGCTTTCTGTGCCGTTTGGCCAGGCATCTTCTTCATAAAAGAAGGGATAATAGGCATTTCCATTCTCGTCGGTTGCACGGTAGAGCAGGAGCGCGTTAATTCCGAGTGCGTCGAATGATTGGGTCACTTCGTTTGCGGTTGTGAGTTTGGAGATGCGCTCTAGCTCATTGAGTCTTGTTCCCCAGTGTGCGGCCGGGTGACTGAAGTGTGGGTTCCAGGCGAGGTAATGAGTTATAGGGAGAATTCCGTTGAGATCTTGTAGTCCGCTGACAAGCCAAGTGCGTTGTGCGTAGTCTGGTACGAATACGCGAATATTTTCTGCAACAAAGGAGCTTGTACGTGAAAGAAGGTTTTGTTCGAGTTGGGCTTGTATCTTTGTATCGTCGAGAAAGAGTCCGTTTGGGAGAAGCGGCGCGAAGATAATGATCGATGCGATGAGCACCTTTCTAGAATCGATGAATTCCAAACGGGCGAGCCGGCATCCAGCGTTTATCCATTCCCCGATCCACTCAATTGCCGGTAACATGAGTGCGACTCCTCCAAGAAATAAGAACGGTTTGCTCAGCATGACTGATTTTCCTCCTGTTGCGAGAACTATGAGCTGTACAAAATGCCACAGCATGATGCTTCCTGTAATCGCGAGCGTCGCCTTTTGTGCATCACTCCAAGACTTACGTGCGATATATGTAATGATACTCCCGATCGTGAGAAGCCCTGCGAATGTGTACGAAAACCATGGCGCGTAGAGGTGCGCATCGCTTGGAAAGAAGTAGACTGATTGATAGTTTTGTTGTCCGAGGGTGATGAGGTCGTAGAGATAGGGGATGAGGAATGGTGAAGCGACGAATGTCGTGATGATACCGATGGTTATGAAGCTTCTCATGTCATTCCGAACGTAGTGAGGAATCCACCAGGGAGATCCCTCCTGGCGTCGGGATGACAGGATGAGCCCGATCATCGCCGGAATTAAAAGCACGAACCAGAAGTAATACAGCAAGAAAATGATTCCACCTGAGATTCCAAGTATGATGCGCAATCCCCACGAAGGTTCTTTAAGGAGTTTTATGAAGGCGTATATCCAAAGTACGCTGAAGAGTGCTGCGGCCGCTTCATATGGCTTTAAAAGCAATGCCTCAGTGGGAAGAAAAAGCAACGTTCCTATAGAAAGAAGAAGTGCGACTTTTTGTTCCTGGAACGTCCATCGGCAGATTTTTGAAAAGAGCACGGCGACAAGAGGGAGAAGAGCGTAGGTGATGAGGGTTCCCCATTGTGCTGCTGAGATGCCATCCCAATTAAAGATTCGGCCGAGCGTTCCGAAGATCCAGAAGTAGAGCGGCGGATAGAAGGGGGAGAGGTTTGCGTAGAAAAAGTCGGAGAACGGATGCCCGCTGATTACTTTTTCCATGAATGCAATTTGGAACGTTTCATCGCCCTGGTTTCCCCAGAGAAGGGTGTGTGCCGGGAGGAGAATTGCTGCCGCTCCGAGTGACCAGGCGAGTCCTATAGCCCCGGCCCAAACCCAAAGGTGATCGCGATGTGGCGTAGAGACGCCATTTATGGCGTCTCTTGTTTTTCGTGTCGTAAGAAATGCCAAGATAGTTAGCATTCCTA
>ERZ1292633.2591-Hain-H41-02um-R1-2591-length-18341-cov-5_pt1 | contig 18341 bp, 21 predicted proteins | sample MGYA00564406_ERZ1292633 | MGnify/ENA primary metagenome ERZ1292633 (study PRJEB36523, sample SAMEA6512639) | groundwater metagenome | collected 2019-01-08 | study: AquaDiva: Metagenomics assemblies of 32 groundwater samples | reverse complement strand
AGAAATAAAGATATTATTTGGTTAAACTTTGATGGAGAAAAAAAGACTTCCCCCGCCTTTACAAAAAAGCGGAGGAAATCTGTAAAAAATTTATAAATAATTAAACTTCTTGCTTTTCTGGACTTCTTTCTTTAATATAATTCGTTAATTTATCTTTGTTCTCTGCGACTGATTCTTCTAATCTTCGTTGAACATAATAAGCTAAATCCTTAATCATAGTATTAAAGTCGGTTTTTTCTCTTCTGATGCCCATAGAGAAAACCAATTGTGATTTCACGCCATCTCGAATATCCATTTTATCTGTGGCTTCGGGCGTTATTTTTTCATATTCTGTCAAAAGTTTGATATATTCGGATTTACGATATAAATTGATTACTGTATCCACTACCTGGTTGGCGATTTGTTGATCGGTCATTTGCTCATTGACTTCGTAAACATCGGCTGAAGTCAATGCTTCAATTTTATTTTCATCAGTTTTTTCCGGTTCAACGGCAACTTGTTCTTGAGCGGCCACGGCTTCTGTCGCGGGTTTAACGTGTTCACAATAAGGCTGACCGCAAATAGGACAATTAGACGATTCAAATTTGTTCATGTTCATAAAATTTATGATTATTGAATAATACTATATTTATAACACATTTTAGGCAAAAAGTCAATACCGTAAACAGATTATCCTCGCCATTATTTAGTCATTTTATTTTCAAAAATCTGTTTAAGTAATGTAGGATCGGCTCTACCCTTACTCTCTTTCATGGCTTGACCAATTAAAAATTGCAAAGTATTAACTTTTCCGTTTTGATATGCTTTTACCATTTCGGCGTTTTTATCAATTACTTTTTGAGCGATATTTTCTATTTCTGCGGTATTGTCAACTTTTTTAAATTTTTCGGATTGTATTATTTTATCAACATCTACTCCTGTTATAAACATTTCTTCCAAAAGCTTTTGAGCTATAGTGCTGGAAACTTTATTTTCATAAATTAAAATAATAAATTCGGCAAAATTTTCAGGAGTAATTTTAAGATTTTCGAAATTTTCATTGTGCGTTTGAAAAAGATAAAATAATCGATTGATAATCCAAGACGATGTCAACTTTAATAGTTGTGGTCGATGTTTCGCCCAAATTTCTTGTTCGCTATTTTCTACTGTTTCTAACGATACGAGCCATGCTTTGAGTTCAGAAACAACCTTTTCCGTAAAATCAGCTATAATTTTTTGGCTGGTTAATATTTTTGCCTCTTCTTTGGACAAATCATAAGAACGTTCAAATCTCTCGCGACGAGCGCAGGGTAATTCAGGCAAAGAAGACTTAAGTTTATCAAGGTTTATAAAATCGCCGCCGCTTAAATCAAAGGGTGGAATGTCTGGTTCCGGAAAATAACGATAATCGGTTATTCCTTCTTTGGTTCTTTGTATTATAACCTTTTCTTTGTTTTCATCCCAACCAACCGTAATTTTCCCGCTTCTTTTAATAATTTCTCCCCCCGCAAGATATTCTTTATATTGTCGATCGGCCTCATAGTTTGAGGCTTTTTCTATGGCCTTAAAGGAATTTAAATTTTTAATTTCTGTGATCGGTGTTTTAATTTCTCGCCCATCTTTATTAAAACTAATATTAACATTGGCGTCGCAGCGCATTTGCCCCTTCTCCATATCGGCGTCGGAAATGCCTAAATAACGGACAATTAATTGCAATTCTTGTAAAAATATTTTTGCCTCTTCAGGAGATTTAATGTCTGGTTCGGTAACAATTTCAATTAAAGGAATACCTGAACGATTAAAATCAATCAAGGTATAATCATTAAAATGTGATAATTTAGCAGTGTCTTCTTCAAGGTGGATTCTGTTTAATCTTATTCTCTTACGATGTTCTTCTTTTGGCAGATCAATCTCCAAGCAACCACTCGCGATAATCGGATGATCATATTGGCTGATTTGATAGCCCTTGGGCAAATCGGGATAAAAATAATTTTTTCGGTCAAATTTAAAATTCTTGGCAACGCGGCCGTTTAAAGCCAAGCCCAGGGAAATCGCTTGCTCAAGAGCGCGGTGATTTATTGTTGGCAACGCTCCCGGCTGACCCGTACAAACCGGGCAAATATTGGTATTCGGGCAATTCAAATCTAGTCTGCTCTCACAACAACAAAACATTTTTGTTTTAGTTTTAAGTTCCAAATGAATTTCCAACCCTATAATAAAATCAAACATATGTTTTATTTAACAAGAATGTTTACTGCTTAAAACTACAACTATAGTTTTAAGTAAAATTTTTAAGTCCAGCCAAATAGACCACTGGTGGACATAGAAAAGATCCAATCTAACCTCTTCTCCAAACGAGAGGCCAGAACGCCCGGAAACTTGAGCCAAGCCCGTCATACCGGGCTTAATAAACAATAACTCTTTTTGATTATAATCATATTGCGAAACTTCGTCCGGTTGGTGCGGTCGAGGCCCGACCAAGCTCATTTGTCCTTTAAAAACATTTAATAATTGGGGCAGTTCGTCAATGCTATAACGCCTAATAAATCTACCAAGGCGTGTTACACGCGGATCATTTTTCATTTTAAATAAGGGGCCGTCTTTTCTTTCATTCTGCGCTATTAGATCTTTTTTGAGTTGTTCGGCATTTTTTACCATAGAGCGAAATTTGTATAATTTGAATAATTTGCCTCGTTGACCGACCCTCGTTAAAGCAATAAAAATTGGTCCGGATGAGTCTAGTTTGATAATAACGCCCAATAAAACAAAAAAGGGTGATAAAATAATCAAGCTAAGAAAAGAAAAAATAATATCTAAAATTCTTTTAGCCACCCTTCCCCATCCGTCCAAAGCCGCGCGCTTTACTTCTATATACGGCCTACCCATCATAGTTTCTACGCTTACATTACTGGAAAGTGTGCCGAAAAGATCGGCAGCATATTTAAAATTAATTTGATATTCTTTGCAAAAAGCAATGAGGCGCAAAATATCCGATCGGGATATATTGGGATCGCCCTGAATAATCTCATCAAAATTTGAAACGCGATTGGACCAATTATTAATCAATTCGTCTACAGAAGCGGCTTGACCGATAATATTATATCCGTGCCCGAGATTTTTACGACAAGAGTTAATTAATTCTTCCACCTCCTTTCCCTGTCCTAAAATCAAAATTGGTTCTAATCCAATGCCCTGTTTAAAAAATATTAATTGGATTAAATGAATTAGAAATCGTCCGATGCTCAAAAAAACGAAAGAAGCTATCCATCCCGCTAAAATAATAAAGCGGGAAGTAAAATATTCTCTTTGAAAAAACAAAAACAGGACAATTAACATAGTGCCCATAGAACAGCCAATAAAAATTTGGCCGATTTCTTGCGTAAAATGTTTTCTATTCTTTATGCTATATAAGCCCAATAAAACAAAAATTCCTATCCAAACTAGAGCAATTAAAACGACCTTAAAAACATAATCGTTATAAGGAATTTGGGTAAATATCGGCAAAACTTCTTTAAACAACTTAAAACGCAAAAAATAAATAGATATGCCGGCTAAAATCAGCATAATAAAATCTAAAGGCAACAAAGCGGTTAAAAATATAAGTTGAGATTTGCGCATAATAAATAGATACTAATAAAATTCTCTGTATCTAAAAGAGCCTGGATGACCTTTTATGTCCAATAACAAACTTTTATGATAGCCAAAGTGTGAAGATTTTAAGTTAAACGCAGTTTGTTTGAATCTTTGCATCAAATTCTCATAGAAATATTTAGCGACATTGGGTTCAGCGATATTCTTAGACAGATGAACAAAGGGTGCAATCATTAAATTTTTGGTTTGGATTTCGTCAGCAGTTTTTAAAATTTCTTCATAAAGTTTTTTAAGCTGTTTCTCTGTGTCCCCTTCTTCGATACAAAAAAATACCACCAAACATTGCTCCATTTCTTCACTATCGGAATGTCTTTTCTCTGGTTGAATGTCTTGAGGTCGAGTTGATTCTTCAACTACTTTAACTTGAAATTTGTTAACGTGTAATAAAAGGGCTCTCATAGTTAGTTATTTTATGTTAGTTATTTTATCATAATAATTATATCAATTCTGTGTTTTAATTCAAACAAAAAACGAGACTAAGTCTCGTTTTTAATGCTTAAACAGGCCTATAAGCCGAATTCTGTGCCCCCGATTTCTCGGGGCGACAATCATTTATCTAGTCCCGACATTGCTGTCGGGATCAAACGACCTACCTTCCCGACACTTAGTCGGGATTATTTGGTCTTTCACCCAGTAAGGATTTAGCCGTTTCACCCCAAACGTTTCCATTTGAGCTACCCCCGAAGGGGCCGAAGCGTCTTTCGTTGCTCCGCGTCTCTGTTCGCACCTCTATCCAGGCATAAAGCCCGGACGACGGCCGTTAACCGCTACGCTTTGTATTCCGATTTCTCGGAATATGGTGTTCGGACTTTCCTCCCCTCAATAAATGAAGAGCGATTGCCCGGCCCATTTAAACATATAAATAATAGCGTAGAAATTACTTCTTGTCAACATAAACATATAAGAAAATAAAAAACCGAGATTTTTTCTCGGTTTTTAAAAAGTTTGTTTATGAGTCTTGACAGTGCCGGTTTTTGAAAATTCATCGAATTGTCTAAACAAAATTGGCGCGTCTTGACGCAAGGTTTGATACCATTTTTTGAGAATTTTAATTTCCTCTTGCCAATTCTCTTTGGACATTACGTAACCCCACCCGAAAATTTCCCTAAGTCTCCTCGGAAGAGAATAATAAATTATCTTTTCCTCTTTATCTCCGGACCACGTACGGGTGTAGCCAGGGTCTTCGCAAAAAGCCTTAACCGCTGTCTCCGGGAAACCCAACGCCAAACCAAACTCCCTCTCTGTTTCAGCTGTCATCACCCTAATCAAAGACTTCTGGTCAATCGCTACATAGAGCGCCACAAGGGACGATTTACGAGAATGATCTATAGGAAATTGTTGGCAGAGCCCAAAACCATAGCACAACCCAAGCTTTTTGAGAATTTGACAGAAATTCCGTAAAAAGCAGGAAAATTCTGGTTGGTATAGATGAGACGGAGCGAAATGAAAAAAAGTGCTAGGCTTAACTTCAAGATAAACCAACGCCAAATACATTTTGTTGCTGGGAAGACATGCAAATACGGGATAGCATTTATGCGAGATAACATTTATGCGGCTAATGTCGAGGGATGGCAAATTGGCGATTAGCCGGATGCCTTTTTTCTTGGTCATTTAGAAATCTCCTATCTTGTTATTTTAAAGATCAATCAAAATTTATACTATAAAAATAGTATCAAATTTTCGGATTTTGTCAATATATCCAAATTTTATAAATTGTCTTGCGCGATCGCCTCTCTAATTTCTTTTATCAAATTCAAATAAAATTCCAGATTATTCAAGGTAGCCAATCTTTGCGCTAACGGTTCGCTGGTTTTAAATAAATGACGCAGATAAGCCAAAGTATATTTTTTTAATTCCGGTAAATTAGAGTCAGGGTTAATTGGAGAAAAATTCGCGGAAAATTCACTATTAACGATCTGAATGGCGCGATAAAAATCTTTATCTTGTAAGTTGGTATTTTTATTTCTTAAAAATAATTTTCCGTGCCTGCCTTCGCGCGTAGGAATAACGCAATCAAATATATCAATCCCCCGCTTTACCGCCTCAATAATTTGTTCCGGCCTACCGGCACCCATTAAATATCTTGGTTTGTCTATTGGTAAAACAGGATTTAATAATTCAATAATTTGATAGGTATTGTCAATCGGTTCGCCGATCGTAAGCCCACCTAAAGCATAACCGTCAAATCCGATTTTTATTAAAGACTCTGCGCTTTCTTTTCTTAAGTCATCATAAATTCCGCCTTGTACAATACCAAAGAGCAATTGGCCATTATCTTTTTTCTCGTCTTTCATTTTTTTGGCCCAAATGGCATTTCTTTTGATTGATTCTTCAAGATATTTATGTTCCGAGGGATATGGCGCGCATTCATCCAAAACCATCATAATATCAGAACCCAAATCCATTTGTATTTCTATGGCCTTTTTAGGCGTCAAATAATATTCTTGACCATCTATTTATGATTTAAACTTAACTCCGTCAGCTAAAATTTTTCTCTGTTTGGATAAAGAAAACACTTGATAGCCGCCGCTATCCGTCAAAATTGGACCTGACCAATTCATAAATTGATGCAGAGAACCGGCCCGGCGAATCAATTCGCTTCCGGGACGCATCATCAAATGATAAGTATTAGAAAGTATAATTTCGGCTCCTAAATTTTTGACTTCTTTGGCAGTTAAACTTTTAACCGCCGCGCGAGTAGCAATAGGCATAAAAACGGGTGTTTTAAAAATGCCATGATTAGTTTTAACTTCACCTAAGCGCGCCGAAGAAATTTTAGATTTTTTTAGTAAATTAAATCTATTCATAAATTTTAATGAATTGTCTCAAAACCTTGCCAGAAAAAATTTCTTCGTCAATATGCCATTGCGCCAATCGATCAATAAATTCGACCGCTTCTTTAAGTGTTTTAACCGCGATTTTTTTCTCACCTTTCCAAAAATTAAAATTTTTATATAAAAGCAACAGAAGCAGTTTATAGGTTTGAAATTCTATCCTTGAACCCCCGAAACTCTTATTTTGATGGCAATCTAAACAAATAACACCGCTATTTTTTATATTAAAAAATACAGTTTGTCCTTTAATTTTTTTATTGCAATTGACGCAATAAAGCATTTCGGGGGCATAACCCAAAAAAGAAATAAATTTAATAATGAAAGCATAAAGAACAATAAAAGCCCGTCCCGTCCCGTATTCTTCAATTGATTCAAGAGTTTTCAAAATTAAAGAAAAAATCTTTTTCTCGGTCTTATTGGGTTTAGTAAATTTATCTACCAACTCAAGAATATAAGCCACTAAAAACAGTTTAAGATAATTAAAATTTATTTCTTTAAATTTTTTGTCGGTTTCGCCGCCGACTAAATAGTAAAAATTTTTTCCTTTTACTATGAAAAGGGTAGATTGGATAAATGGTTGGCAAAAACCGATTAATTTGCTTTGTATCTTTTTAGCGCCCTTAAGCTTGATTTCTATTTTGCCCAACTTTTCCGTATAAAAGTAAACAATGCCGTCAAATTCTTTGTAGGGCAAAATCTTCAAAAATATGGCCCTAGTTTTGATAAGATTCATATTGCTCAATAAAATCGTTAGTTTTGTCAATAAATTCTCGTATTTTACCTTGCCAAGAAAAATCTTTAACTGCCTTAATTCTCAATTCGCGCAACTCCAGCGTATCTTGGTCAATGGCTTTATTTATTTTATCGTTAAAATCGCGATAATCAGTAGCAATATGAATTAAATGAGAAAATTGATTAACGCCAGAAGCAGAAGATGTCACCGTCGGAATACCACACGCTAAATATTCAAGCATTTTTAAAGAATAAGTATATTTAATGAACTCATCTAATCGATGTGGGATAATGCCAACGGCAAAATGTTTAATATAATAAGGAGAAAGCTGATATGATTTACGGCCCAAAAAATAAACATTTTTCATTTTTTGCAAATTTCTTAATTCTACGGCCGGTCGTCTAAATCGGCGTAAAAATTGCGGCCAGACAGGGCCGATTAGGACTAACGACTTGTCTGGATTATTTTCTGCAATATATTCTAATAATTTAACGTCTACGCGATTTTGAATGGTGCCAATATAGCCTATAATTGGTTTTTTAATGTCTTCTATATCTTTTAAAACATTTCTATTTTTAAAGTTCTCAACGGTCTGTAGAAAATGATTAATATCTACGCCGTTAGCCAACCAATAACATCTTTTTTCTCGGCCCAAATTGGCAAAAAAAGACACTAATGATTCGGCGACCGTAAAAATCATATCGTAGTTTTGGGCGACAAATTTATAATTTTCGTTTAATTTATTTTTATAGTTTCTATACGAAGGGTGTTCTGTCCAGTTATCCACTGTCTCAAATATCTTTATTGCTCCGTCTGATAGCGGAGCCAAATCAACAAAAAGCGGATGATACGAAACAATGATCCTCTGGGCGTCTTTTAGAGATCCGTTTAATCGGCTAATTATGTGATCGATCTTTTTAATAAAAGTTTTTGGCTGAATATAAGAATCTATCGTTGAAATAATATATAAATTTTTATCTTTTTCCGGCTTAAAACAGGTCGTGGTTAAATCTTGATAAATATTCTTTTTAAAATAACGCGGTAAAATATCTTTTAAATAAACCCTTAGCGCCGAAAATAAATTAAAAGGCAAGAAGTCCACGCCAATTATTTTTTTAACCTGCGGATAATTTTGGATTCCGAAAAAAATATGATAATTACGATTAACGACCCCTGCGCGCCAATCGCGATAAGCGGACATATTGAAAAATATAAATTCTAGATCTTTTTTCATAAGCTTTATCGCTTTAACAAATTACGAAAATAAGATAAATCTTCTTTGGAAATAATACCTAATATTAAAATTCCGACCGCGTAAATTAATACGCCCATCATAACTAAAAAGATAAAATTGATATGATTTTGTAGAACATAAACCATCGAGCCCATGGCCGAAGAAACGATTAATATTTTTAAAAAATTAAAGAAAATACTCTTTAGTCCAAAATTTATGACTTTGCGAGTATAAATAAATCCCAACAGGGCTAAAATAAAAAAACTTGCCGTGCTGGCTATCGCCGCGCCTTGATATTGATACAACGGAATTAATACCAAATTAAATAGAATAATGGCGATCATGGCGATAGCCCTATGCCTGGCATTTATTTTTTCCTTAGAACAAGCATTAAGAAGGGTAATAAAAATATAATCTAAGAAAGAAAAAAACATACCGAAGACGATTATTCTCAGGGGTGCCGAGCCGGCCGTGAATTTAACACCATAAACAATCTGGATTATTGGTTGAGCCAAGACAAAAACCGAAACAACGATTGGCGCAACGATAATTAAAATATAATTAATGGCCTTCTCGGCAATCTTAATAATATCTTCCTTCTGTTGTTTGGAAAAATAATAACAAACCGTCGGATAAATAGAGGCGGCAAAAGCGGCCGGAAAAATGCGCAGAGCGTTAGGAATTTTTTGCGCGGCCGAATAATAACCTACGGCTTGGTCGCCGCTTAATAAAGAAAGTAAAATTATATCAATATAACCAAAAACGCTGCCAAAAAAACTTGCTCCAAAAAAATGGAATGATTTCTTTAAAATGTTCTTAATGAGCGAAACATCAATTATAAATTCCGGTTTGAGTTGGTATTTTCTATCAGCTACGACAGTGAGATAAAAAAAGATAATAATTTCTGATAAAATCAATGGAACAAAAAGATAAACTGTGGGCAATTTTAGAAAAATAACCATTAGACCGACCAGAAAAACTGTTAATTGTCCAAGAACGATGCCGATGCTTTCGTATTTCAAATTTTGATAGCCGCGAATAGCAGAATAAAAAGTCCCGTTAATATTATTAATAACTATCATAATTCCGGCCAAATAAACCATCCAACGGATTTCGACCGGTTTGCCTAATAAAAAAATAGCCGCAATCATTACAAAATATATAACAAATCCGGCTAACAGTTTAAAAATAATAATATTGCCCAGATAACGCGCTGTATTTTTAATTTCCCGCGCCACCTCTCTTATCAAAAAATTATTAATGCCCAAATCAATAAATACGACGAAAATGGACGTAAAAGACAAAACAAAAGAATATTGCCCCAGAGCTTCAACGCCTATGGCCCTAGCTAAAATAGCAAAATATATAAAAGTTATAAACTTCTGAATAATGGAACCGAAGGTCAACCACCAGGTATTCTTTTTTAACCCCGGACTCTGGAGCATAAAATGATTTTTAAATCCAACTAACGCTTCTTCCATTGCGGAGCTCGGCGCGCTCTTTTAAGGCCTGGTTTCTTCCGTTCTTTAATACGAGAATCTCGAGTTAAAAAACCAAAGGATTTTAAAGAATCCCTTAAATGATTATCTATAGCGATCAAACATTTAGCGATACCCAATCGAATAGCCTCGCTTTGCGAATTAATCCCGCCTCCTTTTACGCGAATAAAAAAGTTATGATCTTTAGCTTCTTTAAATAAGATTAGAACGTCTTCTATGTTTTTTTGCCAAGCAAAATATGGGAAATATTTTTTATAGTCTTTGTTGTTGACTATTATTTCTCCTGAACCGTGTTTATAAACTTGAATTTGGGCAATGGATGTTTTTCTTTTGCCGGTCGCCTGTCCGGCCAAGATCAAAGCGCCGGTTTTTTTAGCTTTAACGATTTCAATCTTTGGCGTTCTTTTTTTTAATTCGAAAGTTATAGTTGGTTCTTTTTCTTCAATCTTCGGCTTCACAACAATCTTTTTTTTTGTTTTTTTAACCAATACTTTTGGTTTAATAATTTTTTTCTTTGTTATATTTTTTGGCATACCAGGTAGTAGAAATTCGATACTTCTTAAAGTGCGATTATTAAGAAACGCGCTGGAAGCAAAGAATTAGTTATTTTATTAATTTAATAATAGAGCCAAATAATGAACCGAAGCGGAAAGCACTATCGAATTTTCACTACCTGGCATAATATTTAAAATTTAAATTCTAACCTTTTAATCATACTTTTTCTCAATTTATTCTTGGGAAGCATTTGATAAACAGTTTTAGTGAATATCTTCGCCGGATCCTTCATAAAAGCATCTCCCTTACTAATAGTTCTAATGCCTCCCGGATAACCAGTATAGCGATGATATTTATCTTGCTCTAATTTGCGTCCGCTAATAATCGCCTTGTCAATATTCTCAATAACCACTCCATCGCCCTGATCTAAATAAGGAAGATAATTAGTTTTATTTTTACCGTTCAAGATTTTAGCCACTTCACAAGCTAACCGACCGAATATTCTGCCGGCGGCGTTGAGAATGTATTTTTTCCGCTCTATTGTCTTGTTCCTTTCATCTTTTTTTAAAGATTTTGCCTTGACCATATTTAATTTCAAATAAAATTTTAAATTAGTTCTAAAACAGCCAACTTAGCAGCATCGCCCTTGCGTGGCGCTAATTTGATAATCCTCGTATAGCCCCCCTTTCTGTTTGAATATTTAGGACTTATTTCGTCAATTATTTTTTTCGCCAATACTCGATCGCTAACCATATTTATTAATTTGCGACGAGAATTTAAATCGCTATTCCTTCCGAAAGTAATAATTTTTTCAACAAACGGTTTAATCATTTTAGCTTTGGCTAAGGTAGTTTTTAAACGACCGTAAATAAAAAAATTCTTTAATAGCGCCATTTTTAATGCTTGGCGCGCGTCTTTCTCGCGACCTAATATTTTCCCCTTTTTTTGATGGCGCATATATTAAAAATTTTACTTATTTTGTTTATCAATGTAATCGCCGATATAATTAAATTGGTCGGCCAACATTTTGGCTGAATTTTTAAAAGCCTCTGTGGGTGTAATCGTTCCGTCGGTTTCTAAGTCAATAATTAATTTATCATAATCTGTTCTTTTCCCAACACGGACATTTTCAACGCGATAACCGACTCTAACAATAGGAGTAAAAACTGAATCAACTAGCATGCTACCTAATTCTAGATTGGCCCGATCTTTCTCTTCCGAAGAAATATAACCATAGCCCCTTATAACTTCCGCGCTGATCTCCAAAGATGATTTTTTTTCAGTAAGAGTGGCTACATATTGATCGGGATTTACAATTTCAATGTCTGAATTTTTCCCAAAATCGCCCGCTGTTACTTTTTTTTCGCCCACGATTTTTATTTTTAATAAAACGGGTGTTTCGTCCGCTTTCAAAATTTTAAATCTTAACGACTTAAGATTTAAAATAATTTGCAAAATATCCTCTTTAATACCGGGCAAAGTGGAAAATTCATGTTTTACGCCATGTATTTTTACAATATTAATGGCTGCGCCCGGCAGGGAAGAAAGCATTACCCTCCTCAAAGCGTTGCCCCATGTAATGCCGTAACCCGGATAACAAGGTTCAATAATAATAATTGCTTTATTCTTATTTTTTTTATCTGCCTGTTGATACTCGACTTTCCCTGGTATAAATATATTTTCCATAAAAAATTAAATATTTATTTATAAATTTATCTTGAATAAAATTCAATAATCAACCTCGTGTCAATATCTTGAAGTAATTCTTCTTCGTCTGGATGTTTAGCTATTTTAATTTTCAAATTTTTCTCGTCCACCGTAAACCATGTTAATTCGCGTTTTTTCCCTTTACCGGCAGTTAAATTTTCTTGAATGCTTTTTTTTGTTTTAGAAGATTCTTTAACAGAAATTTCGTCGCCGACCTTCACGGCATAAGACGGAATATCTATCCTTTTTCCGTTAACCAAAATATGACCGTGGCTGATTAATTGCCTAGAAGCGTTTCTTGAAGATAAAAATCCGGCCTTGAAAATTACATTATCTATCCTGGTTTCTAATAATCTTAAAAGTTGAAACTCGGTATTGCTTACGCTTTTTTTTGCTTTATCAAAATATTTTTTAAGTTGTCGCTCTAATATCCCGTATGTTCTTTTCAATTTTTGTTTCTCTCGCAATTGTTGCCCATATTCAGAAGCTCGAGAAAAACCCTTGGGGCCATGTTGTCCTGGTGGATATTTCCTTTTAACAATCGCGCACTTTGGCGAATAACATCTTTCGCCGCGTAAAAATAATTTTTTGCCCTCACGGCGGCAAATTTTACATTTTGGTCCAGTTTCTCTTGCCATCTATTTTACTTTAATTTATATGATTTAATAAAATTAGACTCTCCTAACTTTTGGCGGGCGGCAACCATTATGCGGAATCGGTGTAATATCTTTTATAGTAGAAATGTCTAAACCGTTAGCATGAAGAGCCCGAATAGCTGCTTCGCGTCCAGCGCCAACGCCCTTGACAAAAACCTGGACTTCTTTTAAGCCATATTTTTTTGCCCTCTCGGCCGCATCCTTTACAATTATACCTGCGGCGTAAGGCGTGGCTTTTTTCGGCCCGCGAAAACCCATTTTTCCCGCTGTGGACCAAGATAAAACATTACCCTGTAGATCAGTAATAGTGACTATAGTATTATTATAAGTCGCTTGGATATTAACTCGTCCTTTAAGTATTTGTCTGATAACTTTTGAAGTTTTAACTTTTTGGACTACTTCATTTTCTTCTTTTTTTATTTTCTTTGTTGCCATAAAAATCAAAAATCTTAATTATTTTATGTTTTCTGAGCAGCTCGTGACCGCCCGGAACCCATAGTTTTTCTAACATTGCCGCGAACGGTTCGAGAGTTAGTTTTAGTTCGTTGCCCTCTCACCGGCAAACGCCGCGTATGTCTTATGCCGCGATAAGCGCCAATATCTTTCAATCTTTTAATATTAGAAAATATTTCGTGCTTTAACTCCCCTTCTGTTTTATAATTTTTTTCGATCAAAAGTTTTAACTTCTCAATTTCTTCCGAAGTTAAATCTTTTACTTTTTTATTGGGATCGATATTCGCCAAAAAAATAATTTTATTAGAAATGTTCCGTCCAATGCCAAAAATATAGGTTAAACCTATTTCAATCCGTTTTTGAGGAGGTAAATTGATGCCTGCAATTCTTGCCATGATAGAAAATGTAAAATGTAAATATTAAAGATTAAAATGACGAAGCGCTTATCCTTGTCGTTGTTTATGTTTAGGATTATTCTTACAAATAATATAAACTCTTCCGCTTCGGCGAACGGATTTGCAAAAACGACAAATTTTTTTAACAGAAGCCCTGACCTTCATAAAAACAAATAAAAAACCATTAATTCAAAAATAAAGTAAAATAATTATATTCTAAAAGAAAAAAATGTCAACCCCGGTTAGAGATTTAAGATTAAATATATTTAGGAGATTGATAAGAGCCGTGAGGCGACTTCGCTCGAGATGTTCCCTAAAAAATATAAATTTGGTTGAATCTTTTACCCCGTTTAGAGAATTTTCCAATTTCTGCGACAAACTAAAGATATTTTTATTCGTCTGTGTCGGTTATACTGAAGATAAAGCTCTATAAAATCTCTAACGGGGCGAGCGGGGTCAATCTGATAACTAGTACCTAAAGGTTATTCTACCTTTTGATAAATCGTAAGGACTCATTTCCATCTTAACTCGATCGCCCATAGCTATTCTAATTCTATTTAGTCTAAGTCTCCCTGAAAGATAAGCCAAGATTTCTTGACCATTATCTAATTTGACCCTAAAAGTCGTTGAGGGCAAGAGCTCTTCAACTGTTCCGTCTATCTCTAAAAATTCTTCTTTTTTAGTATTAAACATCATAGATAACGAACGATTAATATTTTAAAATAATTCCTATTACTTGTCAATGTTTTCAGACAACATGGACTACCCGACATATTCAATTTCTTCTTTTAACTCTATGCCAAATTTTTCTTTAACTTTTTGTTTAATCAGGCCGATTAACTTATAAACGTCATTCGCTGTAGCATGATTGGCGTTAATTATAAAATTCGCGTGTTTTTCGCTTACTTTTGCCCCGTTGATTCCTTGTCCTTTTAGCCCCACCCTTTCAATAAGCCAACCCGCCGGAATGGCGCCAATTTTTGAAAACCTCGAAAAATCATCGTGATATTCTATTTCTAAAAACGCAATTATATCTGGCCCTAAATTAATCAATTTTGCGTTGCGAAACACGCAACCCGCGCTGGGTTCAAGCGGATTATTTTTGCGCAGCGTTAGATTTTTATTCATTTCTTAGGCAATTATTTTCTGATTCTGTTTTGCTAATATCATTTCCCCGCCCAAAATAATATAATTTTTATTTGTCTTAAACAAACTGTGCCGATAAGAAAATTCACATTCGTTGGCATTAAGAAAGAATATTTTATTATTTTCAACATCAAAAACTTTAACGCGCGGAGAATTGCCCTCTATTGTTTTACCAAAAGCTCCGGCATTGCCATGTATTGCTCCGCCGATTGTCCCGGGAATACCCGTCGCCCACCCTAAACCACTCAAAGAATTTTTAAAAGCGAAATCAACCAAAAAGCTTAAATTAACGCTTGCGTCAAATTTTAAAATTCCATTTTCATATAAAATAGAATTTCCTTCAAATTTAACGACCAACCCCCTAAATCCTTGATCAACTATTAAAACATTGCTGCCATCACCCAAAATAAAAAATGGTATTTTATTATCCCTTGCGTAAACCAAAGAAGCACAGAGGTCGTCTGTATTCTTGGGTTCATAAAAAAAATCGGCTGGACCGCCTATTCTGAAGGTCGTATAAGGGCCTAACGCGACATTAGTTTTTAAGTATTCTGCTTTAAACATCTTATTCATTGTAGCAGAAAATTCACATCATTACTACACCATTAAGGGCATTCCGCGGCAAAAACGCAGAAGCGCTTGGCTTAAAAAAGGAAAGATGATATACTAAAATACAGATAATCTAAATAAAAAAACTATGTTTTTACCAACCATTCAACAAATTGACGAAAAAAAATTACATTGGATCAATGTAAGCAAAACAGGCGTTGAAGAAATAAAATTTTTGGAGGAAACCTACAAATTCCATCCAATTCATCTAGTTGATTGCGCCTCGCCCATTCAAAGGCCAAAATTAGACATTACTAATGACTATATTTTTATGGTTCTTTTATTTCCTATTTATCATAAAAAAACCAGACAAATCACTCCGACTGAGGTAGATTTTTTTATCGGTCCAGACTATTTAATCACCGTTCATAATAACGAACTTCCATCCCTGATTAATTTTTTTAACCTTTGTCAGATCAGCTCCTCTCACCGAAAAAAATATCTCACAGGAAATCCAATGCTTTTACTATATGAAATTTTGAATCGTCTTTTCAAGTATTGCCGGCCGCTTTTGGAAAATCTTCATTTGAGCGTTGCGAGTATCGAAGATAATATTTTTAGGGGATATGAAAGACGCATGGTAAGAGAAATCTTGGTCGCTAAAAAAAATGTCGTTAATTTTCGGCATATCCTCCAGGTTCATCGATCGGTCATCAATAAACTGATTAACAAGGGCGAAAGATTATTTTCTGTCAGTCAAATTAAAATGTATTTCTTGCAATTAACCGAAACTGTCAGCGAGATGTGGGATATGTTAGAAAATATCCGCCAGACCGTTGAAGACTTTGAACAAACCAATAATGCTCTTATTTCTTTTCGTCTTACCGATATCATGAAAACCTTAGCTACAATATCGGTAATAGTTTTGCCAATTTCTCTTTTAACCGGGATTTTTGGTATGGGACTTAAAAGCACCCCATTTTGGGGAAGTCCTTATGGTTTTTGGATCATCTCGGGCTTAATAGTGATCGTGGTAACAACTTTTGTATTTTATCTTAAACACCGCAGGTGGCTGTAAAATAACGAACTTATGTTGTGGCTTTTTAACGACTTATCCAAAAAAAAGGAAATTTTTACGCCAATAAAAAAAAGAAACGTTGGTTTATATACTTGCGGACCAACGGTTTATAATTATGTTCATATCGGTAATTTAAGAACATTTCTTTTAAATGATATTCTCAGAAGAGCTCTTGAATATAACAGCTATTCTGTAAAAAATGTAATTAATATAACCGACGTTGGACACTTGGCTTCTGACGCCGATACAGGCGAAGACAAAATGGATAAAATAGCCAACGCGGAAGGACGCGCTCCGGAAGAAATAGCGCAATTTTTCACCGACGCCTTTCTGGCCGACATTAAAGATTTAAATATTATTTATCCCAATGTGCTCTGCAAGGCTACGGAACATATTCCGCAACAGATAAAATTAATTAAAAAATTAGAAAAAAACGGCTTTACCTACCAAACCTCTGAAGCCGTATATTTTGATACTTCTAAATTTCCCGAATATGGCAAAATGGTTGGCTTTAGCGAGAAAAAAACTCAGGAAGCTCAAGCCAGAGTTGAAGAAGATCCTGAGAAAAAACATCCGGCTGATTTTGCCTTATGGTTTAAACGCGTTGGCCGCCACGCCCATCATATTATGCACTGGGATAGCCCCTGGGGCGATGGTTGGCCGGGGTGGCACATTGAATGCAGCGCTATGTCAATGTATTATTTGGGTAAAACTTTTGATATTCACGCCGGCGGCATTGATCTTTTACCGGTTCATCATATTAATGAGATCGCTCAATCCGAAGCGGCTACCGGGCAAAAATTCGTTAACTATTGGGTCCATGGGGAATTTATTCTGATGGATAGCAAAAAGATGGCCAGATCAGAAGGCGGATTTATTATGCTGCAGAATCTTATTGAAAAAGGCTTTAATCCCCTTGCCTTTCGCTATCTCTGCCTTAACACCCATTATCGCACGCAACTGAATTTCTCTTTTCAAGCCATGGAAGCGGCTCAAAACGCTTTAAATAAATTATATCAAGCCATTAATGACTTCCCCAAGCCGCGCGGCCATGCCACGGAATTTGAAGAACGCTTTTTAACAGCCATAAACGATGATTTGAATATGCCATCTGCTTTGGCTGTAGTTTGGGATTTACTTAAAACAAAAAACATTAAACCCAGCGCTAAATTAAACACTGTATTCAAATTTGATAAAGTTTTGGGTTTAAAACTTGAAGAAACCTACAACAACTCTCAAGACACGCCCGAAGAAATAAAACTTTTAGCCCAAGATCGAGAAAAAGCCAGGCAAGAAAAAGATTGGAAGAAAGCCGACGAGATTAGAAAAAAAATCCAAGAAGCCGGTTATCTGGTTGAAGACACGCCAACCGGACCCGATATTAAAAAAATAATTCTGTAGTTCATAATAAAAACAGTCCCGATAAATCGGGACTGTTTTTGTAATATGTGTATAACATTTCGAACTAACCGAACTAAGAATAAAATTATTTTTTATCTCACTATCACGTCAAAGCTATAATCTTTTGTCCATTCAAAGCCAGGAAAATCAAACAACTGTTCTTGTAAATCTTTTTTTATCATTTCCTTAATGTCTTCGGCTCTGCCTTGCAGTAAAGTACTCTTGGGATATACATAAACTACGATGCTTTTTGCAAGGACTGATCCATACGCATTGAAATCACCAAAAAGAAAGAAATCTTTTATTTGACGACGGTAAAAATAATCGTTGATAAAACTTTCAAGTTCCAATTCAGCTTTTCTGGTGATTTCAGTTGTTTGATTTTTCGATTGTTGCGTAGATTGGGTGTTATTTTTGACAAGCATTGAACATCCTACTAAAACTAGAACGATCAATAATAATGCTGGGAGTAATAATTTTTTCATAGTGGTTTTGATAAAAAATAATTTTATTTAACGAGTGAACCGGCTA
>ERZ1292633.2590-Hain-H41-02um-R1-2590-length-18342-cov-8_pt1 | contig 18342 bp, 20 predicted proteins | sample MGYA00564406_ERZ1292633 | MGnify/ENA primary metagenome ERZ1292633 (study PRJEB36523, sample SAMEA6512639) | groundwater metagenome | collected 2019-01-08 | study: AquaDiva: Metagenomics assemblies of 32 groundwater samples | reverse complement strand
GCCCCCCGGCACCATGCCCTCGCCCGAAGAGCTCGCCAGTCCCCAACAGTTCAAAGACACGCCTATAGATGTGAAGGGGTACCTCGCCGAGCGCAACGACGAAGTACTGGAGCTCGGCGCTCGCCACCCGTGGCTCAGCGCCACGTCGGTGGCGCTTCAGTTCGCTACGGGAGCTCTGGCGTTCGATGCGATCCCGGCGTACCTCACGGAAGTTCTACGACACAACAACGAGCGCCAGCGATACATCGCGGAGAGCAACGGCGCGCCGTTCGTGGCTGTTCCTGACGAGGACGCCAATGTCGCCGCGGATAAGATCCACGAGCTCCTACTCCCGCTCATACGGGGCGAGTACGAGCTCCCCCCGGAGGAGGATGCGATGGACGACGCCCCGGAGCACGAAACGAATATCCAACAGCAGGGTGCACACATCGCGGAGGAGCTCGGGCTCCCCCAGGAGTTCATGGACGACCTAATGCTCAACGCCGAGCAGGGCGTGTCGCTGTCTACTTGGTGGGGCCACCAGCAGCGGATGTACCAACTCGACCGTAACCAGAAAGCGATGGAGCAGCTTTCCGGCTTCTACCGTAGCGTGGCGGGCGTGTACCAGAGCCGCATGGACGCAGAGGCGACGGTGCGAAAGTTCCGCGGGGAGGATCGGGACCGAGAGGCCGAGGCCCGCGCCCGCACGCTCCAGGACCTGGAGCACAAGGAGCAGGTGCTCCAGCGCCAGGCGAACATCGAACACCTCAAGCGCAAGGTGGCCGGGCCGCAGAAACTCGACCCCCGCGAACGCGACGCGCAGTACGCGGAGGAGCTGCTACAGCGCGAGGACTCCTTCGCGGCTCTCCAGGCGAAGATGATCGAACGGAAGCGCGCGCGCTTCCTCAAGATCGACGCCTCCGACTCCACGCCCGAGGAGAAGGCGAGCGAGAAGGCCGCCTATGAGGAGTTTCACGCCGACGCGCTCCGGGCGGCCGCCAAGGACTTCGCGGACCGAGGCGACGAGTGAAGCGAACCCGCTCGCACCTAGAGCTCGCGCTCCAGCGGCACCTCCACCGTGCCGCGGGCGAGATCCACCTCGGCCGGCGGGAGGACGGGGGCGAGCACTACATTCCGATGAAGGACTTCACCGAGCACGCGCACATCGTCGGGCGCACGGGCTCGGGAAAGACGCGGCTCCTCCAGCACATCACGGAGGAACTAATACGCTCCCGCGAGTGCGCGGTCCTGGTACTCGACCCGCACGATGGTCCCCCGCCGCACGGGGGCCTCTACCACGCACTCAAGAGTTTTTGCTACCGCTCGGGACAGACCGAGCGACTCCGCACGCTCGACCCGGCGGAGCAGGACCTCGGCTACGCCCTCGGGTTCGACCCGCTCCGGCAGGGGCGAAACCCGATTGTGCGGGCGTGCTTCAGCGTGGACGTGCTACGGACGGCGTGCAACGCCACCGCCGAGTTCTCGCAGATGCCGCGCTTTGCGAAATGGGCGTTCAACGTGCTGCTCGGGCTCGACCAAGGCGAGCTCACAATGGGTGACGCCCGGCACGCCGTCGACCCCACCGACCCGACCTACCGCCGGGTGTTCGCGGAGATCCTCGAAGGAACGGACAAGCAGACCGCGGCGTGCTTCCGCTGGCTCGTAGAACTGGAGCTCGCCGGGAAGCGGGGGCCGCTCGTCATGGACGAGCAGCTCGGTTCGCTCGCCAACCGCATCCTGCGCTACACCGCGAACGACTACACGCGGCGGATGCTTCTCTCGCGCCGGTGCGTACTCGACCCGCATACGGTGCTCCGCGAGCGCGCGATTGTCCTCGCAAACCTATCCCCGCGTGATTTCTTCACGCGGGACGAGTCGAAGATGCTCGGCTCACAGCTGCTCCACACCTTCCTGCGGGCGGCGATGAGCCGCCGCCAGGAGGAAGCTGACGCCACTCCCCTCTTCGTCGTGGCCGACGAGTTCCACTTCTTCCTGACGCCGGAGCTCTTGGAGATCCTCGAAGGCGGGAGGAAGTTCGGCATCCACCTCATTCTGGCGCACCAGTACCTTGTGCAACTCCAGGACGTAGCGCGCGACGACTGGCGCTACTACCACAGCGTGCTCGGGATGCCCAGGGTGCGAGTCGTGTTCGGTGGCTCCGCGATCGACGACACCAAGAAACTAGGCGAAGAGATGTGGTACAGCTCCCTCGACCCGGACCGCATCAAGCAGGAAATCTATGGCACCGTGCAGACCTCACACGTCGAAATGGTCCGCATCCACTCGCACATGGAAGCCGAGTCGCGCGGCTGGAACACCCAGGAGAGTTCCAGCTCCAACGAAGGCAAGAGTGACTCGAAAAGCTACCCCGGCGGGGATTCACCGAGCGCCCCATGGGGGCCGGAGCCCTCGGTGCAATCGTTCGCCAGCAACTACGCGGCGATGCTCGGGAGTAGCACCGGACAGAGCGGCGCCTCGACCGTCGCCGACGGCTACACCGATACCCCAATGGTGCTCCCCGACCCAGTGAAGCAGGAGCTCCGCAACCGCGAGCACATGACCTTAGAGGAGCAGCTCTACCGCTATGCGACGAAGCTCCACCGCCAGCCCCCGCAGCACGGCGTCGTGCACGTCAAAGAGAAGGAGCCGGTTTTCTTCAAGGTGGCGAACGTGCCCGACCCGCACCACACCCTGCTCGGGGTGATTCCCCTCGACCGCGAGCGCCTAGTGGCCCTCGCCGGCGAGGGCCGGGTTCTCGCTCTCCCCGTACTCGACGAGGAAGCGCGGGAGCGGGATGCCGCCTTCCGGCGGCGCGTCAATCCCGCGCTTCCAAAGGAGGACGAGGCCGAGCAGTTCGTCGCCAAGCTCCGGGCCACCCGTCCGACGCCCCTCGACGAGTAGCACGTCGAACATCCGACGGCGTCGGACCTCCGACGCCAGGGAAGAAACCAAGAAGTCTTGCTTACTTGACGGATTTCACCTCCGGCGTAGGGTGCCGGGGCTCCTTTTCGCCCCTTCACTCCCCCACCCTACCGACCGGAGGCCCGTCGTGTACGTCGTGAGCGAGATTCGCCGCCGCCGCTACCGTGGCAAGGTTCCCCCGACCATCAAAGGGCCCGAGGATGTGTACCGCCTACTCTTCCCCGCCCTCAAGGGCGAGACGCGCGAGCACTTCGTCGCGCTCTACCTGTCCTCGCGGCACCACGTCATCGCCCAGGAGACCATATCGGTCGGCTCGCTCAATGCGAGCATCGTCCACCCGCGCGAGGTGTTCCGGCCGGCGATCACTCACGCTGCCGCCGCGCTGATCCTGGCTCACAACCATCCGTCGGGCGACGCCACGCCAAGCGAGGAGGACAGGGCCATCACGAAACGGCTCCACGAGGTCGGTAGCCTCCTCGGAATCGAGCTGCTCGATCACATCATCCTGGCCAACGGCGACTACGTCTCCATGCGGGAACGGAAGCTCATCTAGTCCCCCCAGTCCCCTACCCCGGCGCGGTCCCCGCGCCGGTTCTTCTAATCCAGAACACTTCTTTTCTTGCTTCCAAGACGAGGCGGGTGCTACGGTGCCGCCGTGCGAGCACGGACGTTCGCGATCACCAACCAGAAAGGCGGCGTCGGCAAGTCCACGACCGCGCTCAACCTCGGCGCCGCGTTCGCCGAGGAGGGCCGGCGCACGCTGCTGATCGACCTCGACCCGCACGCCGGCTTGACCTTCAGCCTCGGCTACGACGACCCCGAGCGCCGCTTCGAGCGCACCGCCTACGAGCTCCTGGATCCCGACCAGGACGTATCGCTCCCCGACGTCGCCCTCCGCACCAACATCGAGAACCTCGACCTCGTGCCCTCGCACCTCGACCTGGTCGAAATCGACTACCGCCTCGTGGGGCGAGCGGACTGGGCGCATATCCTGAAACGCCGAATCCAGGCCGCCGGCGGGGTCTATGAGCACATTCTTGTGGACTGTCCCCCATCGCTCGGTCTGCTTACGCGCATGGCCTTGGTCGCGGCCGACGTGGCGCTGGTCCCCGTGCAAGCCGAGTGGCTCGCGCTCCGCGGGCTGAAGCTCTTCAACCGGGTTGTTCACCAGACCAAGCGCGATGCGGCCCGCACCGACCTACAGGTTCGCTACCTCCTGACGATGTTCAGCGGCACGAAGCACGCCCAGGAGGTCGAAACCCTGATCCGTCAGAGCTTCCACCAGGAGGTCTACGAAACGGTGATCCGGCGGAGCGTGAAGTTTGCCGATTCCACCGTGGCCGGAAAGCCCGTGCTCATCTTCGACACCACCCACCCCGGGGCCCAAGCGTACCGCCAGCTCGCCAAGGAGACCCAAAAGGAGATCCAACCGTATGTCCACGAAACGTCCGTCGGTCGTTGAGCGCGGTCAGCTTCTCCGGCTAAACCAGCCGGAAGAAAGCCAGGAACCAAGCTCTCAAGAAACCAAGCCGTCAAGAAACCAAGAAAAGAAGGCCCCCGCTCCCCTGTTGAAAGCGAACCTCCTCGTCCGCCGCGAGCGGTGGGCCCTTCTGAAGCGCTACGCGCTCGATCACGACAAGAAGTACTACGAGGTGCTGGATGAGGCGCTGGCGCGCTTCCTGGAGCCCCAGGCTGGTCGCTAGAAGGGAGGTTGCGGTTCGGGACGCTTTGGCGTACTTTGAAGCCCGCCAAGGCCTTATAGGAGGCCAGGAAGGCCCCTAAATGAGCGACGACACACAAAACCCCTCCGGCCCGCACGACCGGGGTACCCTAGAGGACTTCCTCCAGCTCCCGCCGGAGGAGCAGCGCCGCCGTATTCTCATCCAGCCGTTCTACCCCGACGTCAAAAACGAAATCGTGCAACCCGACCGGGTAACCGTGCAGTCTCGGTACTTTTGGGAGCGTTGGGCGAGGATCCTCGGGCCACTCGATACGGTCCTCTTCCTGCGCTTGAGGCAGTACTGCTACTGGAACAGAGACACTGGCGAGAAGCGTGATTGGTGCTTCCCGTCCCAGTCCACCCTCGCCGAAGAGGTTGGGATCGACAACCCGAAAACCGTGGCGCTCGCGCTAGCCCGCCTTGAGCTCCACGGCCTTCTCCGCCGTGAACCCCAATACCGCTACGACCCCGTTCTACGGAAGAAGCTGCGCACCACGGACAAGTACCACGTCCTCATGGAGGATCCCCTCACGCCGGATGACGTACCCCAGGCGTTCGTAAAGGCCGCGGAGCGCATGCTCAGGCCTGATGGCGGAAACCTTTTTGATAAGCCACCTTCACCTAAATCCGAAAAACGGATTCAGGTCGACTTTTCTGTGGATAACCGAGCACCTAAATCCGAAAAACGGAGTTACGAAGCTATCCGAAAAACGGAGAGGAAGAAGTTCTCTGAAGAATCTCTAAAACGTTCAAACGTTGGAAAAGCACCACTAGGACAAGACCCCCGGAAGGCCAATCTCGCCCTGGAGCTTGTAGAGGAGCTCGAGGACGAGCACTCGGCAAGGTTCTACCGGTTGGTCGTCGAGCGGATGCCCGAGAATATCGTCCGCATGGTGCTGTCGGAGACGAAGGGCGCGTACCGGGAGGGTCGGATCCAAACCCGACCGGGGGCCTACTTCACGGGTGCGATCAAAGCGCAGGCGCAGGAGCTCGGAATTGAGTTGGGGGTAGGGGAGTGAAGAAAAATAGAAAACAAGAATTCTTGGGTCGTAAGGGGTAGGGGTGACGGAGAAGGCGGCAGCGGTTTCAACGGGCGAGTTCATGCTGCTACGAGTTGAGATTCGTGGGCAGTGGGCGGTGCAGAGCATGGGGAGCACGTTGAGCTGCTTGAGTGACTTGTATGAGATGCGGTGGCTGTTGGGTGCAATCGCCTCGACGCTTGCCAAATCCGGCCGAGAGGGGCGGGTCGCAAGGTGGCTGATGGGGGAGTGGTTTGAGAATTTGAGGGGCCTGGGAGTTGGTGAGGGTGTAGGTACCCACGGGCTTGGGTTGTTGTTGGATCCTCGTCATGATCGGGCTGCGGCTGAAGGGCGTCGGTTCCGATTGTGGAGGCTTCGGTATGAGTCTCCGGGGTTTGTTGATGTTGTTGGTTTAGGTGTTGTGATTGGTCACCTGAAGGATCTAATTCTCGGCTTGATGGACAGGGTAGAAGCCACGCCGAGAAATAGGCTGGAGGAGGACCGACTGCGGCTTGAGAACGCCGAGAAGTACGTCGCCCTGGTTCGCACCATCGGTGAGTTGTCTGAACGGGATCTTCGTGGTCTGGTGTCCTGGGTGGATGTAAGGCAAGGTCCAGTAATCGAGGTTATTCGTGCCGGTTTAGTTGGGAAGGTGTCGTCTGAAGTGGTGGACGCCGAAGATGTACGCCGCAAGCCGTAGGCGCGCGGGCAATGAATGGCTTGGAAGCAAGAAACCAAGAAAACGAAGCGGCCGACTCTCCACTGGAGAGATCTTGGCCGCCGAAGAATAGGGGACTAGTGGCGCTCGACGGCGCGCCCCTCGCCGGGAACGCTGCGCCAGCTCGCGTCCACCGGCTCACCCCTGGCCTTGCGGGGGCGTCCGGCTAGTTCCTCACGCAACGACCGCTAGCGCAGCGCACCCGACCCTCCACCGGAGGCTCGGGATTGCTGCTTGTCTCGACTGGGGACCATACGGCTATGGTTCCCAGTTGTCGCCGCTCGATACTCTCGCTTTCTAGCTGTCTTTTGCCTTCGTCCGTCGCCGGACTTTCTGCCTTTCCTCTCCGCGCGCCCCCGTGATCGGATTCTCGATTACGGGGACCCCAAGCGCGCTCCGACTGCGCCCGTCCGCGGGTCATCGCGGACGGTGCTCGGGTTCGGCGGCTGCGGCCGTCCTCACCGAAAATGCAGAAGGTCCGGCGACCTCGAACCGGCACGCGCACGGGTCCCGCCGGCTCCGCCGCCCGTGCGCTTCCGCTCGCAAGCTCGCGGGCCGGGTTCGGGCGCGGACGCCCCCGCGATAGGGATGTCCGATTCCGTGGGGCCCTGACCGCTGCGCGGCCCACGGAACCGGCCGTTCTGTCGTGCTGACGCACCTGGAGCCCCGCACGAGGGCGCTTTGCGCGCGGTGCGGGGCGCTGTGTTGTGCGCTCCCGCGCGAAGGGGAGGCCCGGACGAGGCGGCGCGGCGCGCTAAAGCGCGACTGTCCCGCGCCGCGAGGTCCGGGCCGGATTCAGAGCAGGGGAGAGGGGACTGGGAACGGGGCGTATCCGGTCGCAGCGCCTCCAAGGGTAGCAACGGAGCCCCAGTTCGCCGTGCAAGGTAGTGCCTGCGGCCTCCACCTTGACGGCGACTCCACCCCTCCGTGCTTCCTCGGGCGCTGGAGCGACCGGAAACGGCCCCCGGCGCTCCGTTCAACCCGGGCCGGAAAGGAAATTCGGTATGGAAGACCGAACACAGGAGCGGGCGCTCAAGGCGCTCGCGAGGATCGTCGGAGACGATGACCTCACCCCCGAGGAGCGCGCGAAGGCGCTCCGTCGGTGGCGGGAGCAAGCGGAGCAACCGCAGTTCCCGTACCGCGGGTACGCGGGCGGCTCGAAGCCGCACGGCGTCTCGGCGCTCAAGGCGGGGAAGCTCCGCCGCGTCGAACGCGCCGAGGAGGAGAGGGGATGATCCTCATGGACATCAACCGCGTCACGCTCGTCGGTCGCCTCACGCGCGACCCCGAGCGAACCACGATCCGACCAGGGCACGCCGTGACCCGGTTCGGCCTCGCCACGAACCAGCGTTCGCGCGCGAAGGACGGGGAGGAGCCCCAAGAGTGGGTCGAGTTCCACAGCGTGAGCCTCTGGGGGACGCTCGGCGAGAAGGCCGAGAAGTACCTTCGGCGGGGGAAGCGGGTGCTGGTGGAGGGCCGCCTGCACTACTACGCGCCCCCCAAGACGGGGGATGACGAACGCCCGCGGGCGGAGATCGTCGGGGACACGCTTGTGCTCCTCGACCCCAAGCCGGTCGCGCCGGCGGAAGGGCAGGGGAAGGCTTAGGCCTTCCCCTCGCTCTTTCCCCCACCCGCCCACCCTTCGCTCCGCTCCGACGCTCGGGGGAGAGGGGAGTGCTGGACGGGGAGGAACCGGGAGCGGTTCCCCCGTGCGTGGTCGCGGAGCGACGCGGGACTCTGGGCGCTCCCTCGCCGGGCGTTCGCCCTGGCGCTGCGCGCGTGCGCCTCCGGCGCGCTCGCTCGCGCCGTCTGGTTTGCTTGGTTTCTTGTTTTCTTGGTACGGTCTCCGGCCGGGTGGTGGCCTTGACGGATCCCCTCGAAGGAGTAAAGTGCGCCGGTTCTTTTCCAACCGTCCCCTCCGCTCTCCCGCGCACGGATACACCGCGCGCAGGAACCCCCGGAGGGAACCATGCCCCCGAAATCGAACATCGAGCTCGACGCGGAGAGAGTGAAGTGTGAGCACCCGCTCACACCAGGTGAGGTCCGAGACTACCCGGAGTTCATGCTCCACATGGCGCTCTGCGTCCTGTTCCAGCACGCCGCGATGTTCCATGAGAAGTGGACGCCCGAGGACAAGGCTTTCATCGAGAAGACGCTCGCGCGCGGTAGTGGCTTCGTGACTTTGGACGTCTACACGAAGATGAGCCTCACCACGGAGCTCACCGAGGCGGTCAAGACCTCGCTTGCCGCGATGGAGTTCCGGCGAGCACTCACCAGTTGACCGAACCGGAGAGGGGAGCACCTTGCAGCACAACCGGGGCCTGACGGTCACGGCACGCACCCAGGGCCGAACGCGTAAGCGGGAGGCCCTTTTTCCTGGGCTCGTGTACTATGCGGCTATGCGAAAGCCGTACAGGGTAGTCTCTCTCTTCACCGGGGCAATGGGGCTGGACGTCGGCCTCGAACGGACGCGGCGCTTCAGGACGCTCGCGTGCGTCGAGGTGGAGCCCGCGTTCTGTAAAAGTATCCGGCAGAACCGCGACGCAGGTCGCCTCTCCAACAAGCGCCTGAAGGTCTACGAGGGCGATATTACCGAGCTGGATCCGCGGCAGATCCTCCGTGACCTCAAACTGCGCCCGGGCGAGCTCGACGTCCTCGTCGGCGGGCCGCCGTGCCAGAGCTTCAGCACGGCCGGCCGCCGCGGCACCGTGTCCGACCCTCGCGGGACGCTCATTTGGCAGTTCCTACGCTTCGTGGAGGTGATGCGACCGAGGTTCTTCCTAATGGAGAACGTGCGGGGTCTCCTCTCGGCCGCGCTCCGGCACCGCCCCATCAAAGAGCGCCCAGAAGAGGGAGGCCCGCCGCTTGCCGAGGTCGAGCAGCCAGGATCCGTCGTGCGGCTGTTCGCGGAGGACTGTCGGAGAGCGGGCTACCGCTTCGACTGCTTTGAGGTGAACGCGGTCAACTACGGCGCGCCGCAGCTGCGCGAGCGCGCTTTGTTCATCGGGAACCGCTACAACGCCGTCGTAGACTTTCCGAACCCTACCCACGGGAACGGGCATTCCCACGACGACCAGGCGGAGCTCTTCGAGAGCGGTCCGCGCCTACTCCCGCATCGTACGCTCGGCGATGTGATCCGCGGCGTCCACGAAGAGAATCCCGTCCTAATGGATTTCAGTCCGAGGAAGAAGCGCTACCTTGCCCTAGTGCCGCCTGGGAGCAACTGGCGGTCGCTCCCACCGGAACTCCAGCGGGAATCCATGGGGGAGGCCTGGAAGGCGAAGGGCGGGCGCTCGGGCTGGTGGCGGCGCTTGAGCTACGACCTGCCGTGTCCGACCGTCGTAACGATGCCGAACCACGCCGGCACGGCCCTCTGCCACCCCGAGGAAGTCCGGGCCCTCACGCTTCGCGAGTGCGCGCTAATTCAGGAGTTTCCCCTGGACTGGGAGCTGTCCGGTAGTCCGCAACAGCAGTATGCGCAGGTGGGCAACGCGGTGCCTGTTCGGCTGGGCGTCGTCGCCGGCGAGACCCTAGCTCAACACATGGACGTGCTTGCGGCGAAGCGTTGGAGAAAGCAGACGCTCGACGCGCCGCCCTTCCGCGTAGTGTACGTGCAATCGCACGTCCGCACGCGGCAGTGGTTCAAGTCTGGCCAGGTGTTCGTGTGGCGCGACGGGCGCGCAAATCACGACGCCGCGTACGCGGCACCGAAGACCCTCCGCGCGGTGAAGGGCCTCGCCTGACCCGTGCCTAGCGCCGCCAAGGATCGCTTCTACGAATCGCTCCGCGGCCGGGTTCCGTTCGACGGAGAAGCGCTGCGCCGCCTGTTCGGGGCGGTTGACCGCGCCCGCGTGGAAAAGCTTGCAGCGCGGCTTTCGGAGTACAGTGCCGCGAATCTTGAGCGGAGCCTTGAGAGCAAGAAGGAGTTCGCTGACTACCGGACGAGCCCGTACGTGCTGTTGGCCGGGGCGAGCGTGATGGGGCTCGCTCGCACGGCGGAGCTGGCTCGCTTCCTCGTGGATACGAAGCTCTACATGGGTTTGGAGACCTCGTTCGGGAAGCAGATCGAGGCCGCGTTCGTCGGCCTGTACCCCATCGGGGCTCCCGCGGAAGCGGCCTGGGCGGACCCACCAGAAAAGCTCGCAGAGCACGAGGCGCTAGCCGGCCTGGGGCGAGCAGAGAAGGCGGCGGAACGCCGACTATCCGTCTGGCGCGAGATCGACAAGGCCTGTGTGGTCGGAGACCGGCGGTTCCTCACCACGATTAAGAGCGGCCCGCAGACCATCAATGACTCGCAGGTGGATGCGATGCAGGCCGCGATACGAGAGCATCACGCAGCGTGGCTCGCGGAGACGCGGAAGAACCACCCCGAGGTGCGCGGTCTGGACGTCGTCATCGGCCTCACCTATGGGACGCCCGCCAGCACGAACAACAAAGAGAACCAGATCCTCGTGAAGCTCCGCGGGGCGGGCTTCGAGGTCGAAGACGAAGCGCGCGGGATCCTCGTAGACACCGCCACGCATACGGTGCGCGTGTACCGTGCGATCGGTGTGGACTTCTGGGCCTTCATCGGCAACCCCCGAGATCCCGGAGCAGCCCGACACGTGTTTCTGGAAGCCCTAGTGGGCCTGGCCCTTGCTATGAAGTCCGGCCCTGCACGGAAGGCCGCCCTCGACACGCTCCAGAGGAAGATCCTGGAGCTCGCGCGTGCGCTAGAGTCCATCGTTGCCAGCTTTCCGAAAGACTTACTACCAGGGTGGGCGCGTGAGCAACTCTCTGACGAAGAAATCTCCTGGCTCGCTGCCGCGCTCACGTCGTTCTTCGACGACGGCATCTAAGGGTCTCCCGTCGCTCGACGTCGTCGCGCTACGCTGGTTCCGCCAGCGGTTGCGCCGCTGGCACCGGACGAACGCGCGGGAGTTCCCATGGAGAGAGACGCGTGACCCCTACGCGGTCCTAGTCGCGGAGCTCATGCTGCACCAGACCTTCGCGCGTAAGGTCGTGCCGGTTTACCGAAAATTTCTGGAGTCGTACCCAACAGTCAGCGCATTGGCCGGGGCCGACCCCCAGCGCGTCGAGCGCCTTATGATGCCGCTAGGCCTCCAGCGCCGCGGCCGGCGCATCGTAGCGCTCGCGCAGGTGCTCGTGCGGGAGCATGGAGGGCAGGTTCCCGGCGACGAGGACGGGTTGTTAGCCCTTCCCGGCGTTGGTCCCTACACCGCCGGGGCTGTTTTAGCGTTCGCGTACGAGCGACGAGCGGCAATCCCCGACACGAACGTCATCCGACTGCTCCGCCGCTTCTTTGGGCTTGGCCCGCCTGACGCGCGGCCGCCGAGCTCCATTAGTGCGGCCATGCGGAGGGCCGCGCTTGACTTGGTCCCACGCCGGAAGCCCAGGGACTACAACTACGCCCTGCTCGATTTCGCCTCGCTTGTTTGCACACACTATCGGCCACGCTGCACGTCGTGCCCTGTGAGGGCTCGCTGTGTGGCGTGGGCGACGTACTATTCCTCGCGCGAGTCGCCGGGGGATGGACCCGGCCGGTTCTTGGGTTTAGGGTCTACGCGTGCATGACCAGACCACCGAACACCTGAAGCTAATTCAAGCGGTCATCGCCCGTATGGCCGGCAACTCGTTTCTCCTCAAGGGGTGGACGGTGACGCTGTCGGCGGCGCTCCTAGCGCTCGCCGCGAAGGACGCCGATCGTTCGTTTGCACTAGTTGCGCTCTACCCCGCTGCGGCGTTCTGGGGTCTGGACGCCTACTACCTGCGGCAGGAGCGGCTTTTTCGTGCCCTCTACGACGACGTGCGCCGTCGCGGATGGGATGCGGTGGGAGGATTGGAGCCGTTCTCCCTCGCGACGAAGGCATACACCAAGGAGGCCGGGGCGTGGGGCTCGGCCCTGTGGAGACCCACCGTCGTGTTCGTGCACGCGGTGGTTCTCGCCACGATCGTGCTGGTTTTCGTCCTTACAGGATAGCGCTATACTGCCACCATCATGGCCCGCCGAGTTTTCTTCAGCTTCCACTACGAGAACGACATCTGGCGCGCGAACCAGGTGCGCAACGCGAACGTCGTTGTCGGCGCCGATGCCGCCGGCTTCTTCGACCACTCTGAGTACGAGGAGGCGAAGAAGAAGGGCGACGATGAGATCACGCGCCTAATCCGGTCAAAGCTAAACGGCACGTCCGTCACCGTCGTGCTGATTGGCCAGCAGACGGCCTCGCGCCCCTACGTTCGGTACGAGATCGAGCAGTCCATCGCGCGGAGCAACGGTCTCGTCGGGGTCTACATCCACCTTTTGAAGGACCGCAACGGCTACGGAACAATGAGCGGCGCGGCGCCCTCCCTCCCCAGCAATGTTCCGTTCCCGATATTCACGTGGAACCCGGACGACTGGGTCACTTCGGTCCAACGCCTCGCACGCGAGATCGAAGTCGCTGGGAAACTGTCCGACGTGTTGAACGATCGGTAGAGGCTGGACCCTTGACGCCACGCACCAATCCCCTACCCTAACCGGACCAGCCAGGGGCCGGGCCGAAAGCCCGAGCCCGTGGCGATCAGGGCCGCCCCGAAGCAGAGCCCCATGATGCCGGTCCAGAAGCCGGCAACAAAACCAGCGACCATCCCCACGATCAGCAGGAGAATCCTTGGCCACGCGCCCGAGTACGCGCTGCCGTTCTCGGTTGGGTCAGTCGTGTCCTTCTGCATCTAGGCGGAATCGTGCGGCGGTATCTCGTGGCCGTCAAACGCCCGCTCCGTTCCAACCGCGCGGAGCAACGAGTTGGGGCGTTCGGCCCGAGTCCAGGCTTGAAACTTCGCGGCCGCAGTGGTAGACTGCCGCGTTATCCAGTCCGGATCTAGTATCATGCTCCGTCGGAATGGCTCCGAACAAGAAACGCTCAACCACAGAACATGGGGGGACGTGGTTATGGCATTTAATCAGAGCACCCGCCTAGTTCTTGCTGGCCTCGCCCTATGCGTTCTTACCTCCCCCTTTGGTTGTGGAAAAGAAGAAAAGAAGAAGGTGCTCGGTCCAGACGATCCCGCCCCAGGCACCGGCATCGAAGCACTCGTGCAGAGTGCTGGTGAGGTTCCAGACCCGCCCACCCACCCCCTCATTGAGACTCCAAGCGAAGGGGATAGTACGAGCGGAGAGGACCAGTGGCATTGCAGGTACAAACACGTCAGCATCGCCGATGCGGTCGATCGGTTTCCGATGTTCGATCCCATCTCGGAAGTGATCTGGCCTGGCGCTGCGGTCCAGGGCGCTTCCATCGCCCATTCACCCCCAGACCGCATTCCTGTTCCGCGATCCAGCGGGACTGTTCTCATCTCTTCGACCATTAACGGCGCACAAGTTTCCAGCGTAACGGTTCCGACAGTCTCCCAAAGTGCCGTCCTCAACGCCGCGAACCAGATCATCGCCTCGCAGCCGTCGAGCTTCCCGGCCAATCTATTCTTCGACATCCAGCGTGTACAGTCCGACAGCGAGCTTCGGCTTAGACTGAAAGCCAACGCTTCATTCTTCGACATCTTCAGTGCCAGCTCACAGTTTTCCCTCGACTACACGAGCCATACCTCGACGTTTCTCGTGAACCTGACGCAATCGTTCTATACGCTCACGTTCGAACGCCCGGCCGAAATCGCGGATTTCTTTGCTTCGTCGGTCACGGAAACAGACCTGTCTCCCTTTGTGGCGTCGGGCAATCCACCGTGCTACATCTCCTCGGTAACTTACGGTCGAATCTTCTACATGATTGTGCAAGCCGACGAGTCCGCCGACTCCGTCAACGCCTCTCTGTCCGCGTCGTTTGTGGTTGGTGGTTTCAGCGGATCGGCGGAGCACGTCAGTCGTCTCCGTGGCTTGTCGGTTAAGGTATTCGCTTACGGCGGGGACGCCGGTGCGGCGTTGACATCGGTTATTGGAGGGATTGGGAGCCTCGACGATTTCATTAGGAGCCTGAGAGATGGTGGCGTCATTACGACAGGAAAAGCGCTGTCGTATAGCGTCCGAAGCGTGCGCTCCGACAAGGTGGTCAAGAACGGGGTTGCCGGCGAATATGACGTGGCCGACTGCAGGCTGTTCCCACCCAACATGGGAATGAGTGCGTCGCAGATTGACTTCGGCACACTGTGCCCCTGCGGTGCGGTGCGTGAAGCTACTCTTACTGTGACGAATACGGGTAGTGAGGCAACGACGGGCACCATTTCTGTCGACCCCGGTTGTCCAACCGGCCTTGGTACCAACCCGTGCTTCGATGTCACCCCGGCCGGAAGCTACACACTACAAGCCCACCAGAGCATGCTGCTCACGATAACGAACAAGGGGTGTACGGGGTTGGGGGGGGCTCACTGCGGCGGGGACATCAGTTGTCCCACCGCGATCAAGATCACGTGGTTTGACGGGGAGACCACGCAAACGCTGCCCGTCCCAATTCTGGCTGTAAATCATCTCATCTGCCAGTAAGGGGCGCGCCACGTTCAGCGCAGCTCAGCTAGCCCTACAGCGCCCGCTCCCCGCGAAGCCCTGCCGTGGGTGAGGCCCGTTAACAGGTAGATCCACTTGACGCTCCCCACCTCGCGAGCTATAGAGTCTAGGCAAGACCCTATAGCTTGGCCTTCGCTCCCCGGAGGGCCGGCCGCGTAGCAGAGCCAACGGAGGGATCCGTGCCCACGGCCGCAGCGCGACGCAAATCTATAACTCGGCCGGCGCTCGCCCTCGTGGCGGCTCGCAGGAGCGCAAATCGCCGGCCCCCCCGACCTACGACACTCCCCCGCTACCTCACCCAGGACCAGGTCCAGCGCTTCCGCCTCGCGGTGCAGAAGGGCCGGAGTCCGCGAGACGTCGCCCTGTTCGGGCTGGCCTACCGCTACGGCCTTCGGGCGCACGAGGCGACGCTTCTCGAGCTCCAGGACGTGGACCTACACCGCCGGCGCATTCGCATCCGCCGCGGCAAGGGTGGCGACACCAAGGAATACCCACTCACCGACGACCTCGTGCCCGTTCTGCGTCGCTACCTCGCGAAGCGCCGCGAACGCGGGCCCTTCCTCTTCACGGGCCGCCAGAGCAGCAACCAACAGGGATTGACCGTGCTCCGCGTGCAACAGCTCTTCAAGCACTACGCGAAGACGGCGGGACTCCCCCAGACCGTCGCGTCGCACAGCCTCCGGCACTCCTGCGCGGTCCACGCGCTGGAGGCGGGCTTCTCTCTAGAGTACGTGGCGGACCTCCTCGGGCACCGTTCGGTCCGCTCGACGGTGATCTACGCGCGCATTACGACACCGGCGCGCGAACAGATGCTCAAGAACCTCTCCCAAAGTCGCTTCGTCGTGCGCTGGAGCTAACCACTATGCCCACTGGCAACCAGCAAGAGTTGTACGTCAAGTTTTTTGCCCCGGTGATTCAACCGACCATCGGGGCCCTGATGCAGGCGACCGACCAGGCACTGGCGCAAGGCATCAAGAAGCTCACACTCCTAATTTCGACGCCCGGAGGGGACGTCTTTCAGGGCTTGTCCGCGTACAACTACCTTCGCGGACTTCCCATTGAGGTGGATACCCACAACTTCGGCAGCGTGGACTCCATCGGCGTGGTGCTGTTCTGCGCCGGGAAGCGGCGGCTTTCGGTCCCCCACGCTCGATTTCTGATTCACCCCGTGAGCATGAACTTCCAGGGCAACGCATCCCTAGAGGAACAGCAGCTGCAAGAGAAGCTCAACAGCTTGAGGATCGACACCGAGAACATCGCCCGGGTGATTGGTGATACGGTCGAGAAGACGAAAGAAGATGTGGTGGCGGCGATGCACGCGCGAACCACGCTTAACCCGCAGCAGGCCTTGGAGTGGAAGCTGGCCACCGAGATTGCGTCGGCTCTCTTCCCAGCTAACGTCCCCCTGGTCTCGATTCAGGCATCGCCACAGCAAGCGCCACGCAACTCGGCCGATGTGGCGAACGAGGGGCTATAGCGTGGCACTGTCGACGACAAACCGCCTACCGAAGATTCGTCGCGCCGACCCGGAGCAGCTCCCACCGTTCACTCTCGGAGAGAGTCACCGCACGATGCTGCGACTCCTCCACCACTACCGCTACCTCACCGCGCCCCTACTCGCACTCGCCTATAGCCAGGAACGAGGCCGCGGCCGCTCCCACGTCGAGAACGAGCTCGGGAAGCTCTACCACCGCGGCTACGTGGAGCGGCACTACTACTCGACGCGGCCGACCGGGTACGGCTCGGATGCGTTCGTGTACGCGCTCGCCCCGAAGGGCGGGCACGAGATCCTCGACGAGGCCGGGAAGTACGGGAACGCTCGGCTCGCGCTGTACAACCGCGCGAAGCCGAAAGAGAATTACAAGCACCACCTCGCCGTGAGCACGCTCCAGCTCATCCTTGAGCTCGGAGCGGGCCCGTGGACGCTGGAAGCGTTCTACGGGGACGATGACGAAGCGACGAAGTTCGAGGCGACGGTAGAGCACCGCAAGCGGCACTACTATCCCGACGCCTTGGCCGTGCTGCGCTTCCCAAACGGCAAGCGCGCCGGCTACTTTTTTGAGCTCGACCTCGCGCACAAGAATCAGCAGCGACTCGACGCACGCTTTCTAGGCTACGCACAGCACCTCACGGAGCACCGCGAGGTGCTGTGCCGGAAGCATGAGCTCTCGGGAGCGGTAGCCGTGATTGTCTCGGCGAACGACCACGAGCGCGAACGAACAGGACAGCGCGCTATCAAATCCCTGGCCGGCAAGAACCGCGACGCCCGACGCCGCTTCCTGTTCTGGACGCTGGACAGCTGGTACAGCGGAAGCGGAAAGGACCGGCGGCTCAAGGAGCCGCGCGAGATCCTGGGGCAGGAGAACGTCGCAGATGCTGCGGCCAACTGGCGGCAATTGGTGAACATCGCGAATCACTAGGCCCGTTATTGCAACGTCGGCGGAGCCGGAGGTTTTATGGATGAGCAAGAGTTGTCGGAGCTGTTACAGCCGAGCGTCTATCTATTCGGGATATTGTTTGCTGTGTTGGGGAGTGTGCGTAATGGTGTTGGGTACATCAAGACGCGTGAGCAGTTCGAGAAATACGCGGATGGGCAGATTCACGCCCAGTGGGAGTCGTGTCTTGCGATGGGGCTGACGAAGGAGGCTGTCGCTGTCGAGGCGAAGCACTTTCTGGAAGTGAAGGCCCATGTGCTTGCCGAGTGGGACCGCGTAATTCCACCGGCGGAGCACCCACCCGGCTAGGTGTTTTTGACGACCACGGCGCGCCGGCGTACGTTTGCGGGCGCCTCGTCGTCCCCGATGGCGCCGACAGTCGCCTGTGGGCAACGTGCGCTCCGGCTGCCGAGAGCTTGTCATCGCACCCGGAGAACAACCGCGCGGGCCGCTCCGCTCTCGGCAGCGGCCCCGCGGACGAGGCAGGGGAGGTATCCGTGCAGGACAGCGGCGGGTGGCGCTTTGCGAACGGGCTCCTCTTGGCCCTGTACCTCTCCGTGGTGTGCTATTCCGCAGGGAGCCTCGTGCGCACGTGGGGACGGTCGGACGTAGACGCCTTCGAGGTGAAGCGGAAGGAGCTCGGACAGAAGTTCGCCGAGCGGGGTGCGGTGCGCCACGCCGAGGGGCGCGAGCCCTCGATCCGTGAGCTCTCCGATATCGTCGACGCGGACCCAGATTTCAAGCGCCTCAAGAAGGCGAACGACTCGCATTCGTTCAGCCGTGGAATCGGGTGGTTGCTGCGCGGGCTGGTATGGCCGGTGCCGTTGATCCCCTTCGGGGCTTTACTCGTTGGGGCTGTGATGGACCGCGCAACGATTGCCCGATGGACGCTTCGCGCGCTCCTCGTCCTGACCACATCAGACCAACCTCGACGGCAGCGCGGTGATGAGCTGCGCGGGGCGGTGCTCGATGCCTCGCCGCGGCAGTACGGGATACGGTACGCGCCCCCCGGCACCATGCCCTCGCCCGAAGAGCTCGCCAGTCCCCAACAGTTCAAA
>ERZ1292633.2589-Hain-H41-02um-R1-2589-length-18350-cov-62_pt1 | contig 18350 bp, 22 predicted proteins | sample MGYA00564406_ERZ1292633 | MGnify/ENA primary metagenome ERZ1292633 (study PRJEB36523, sample SAMEA6512639) | groundwater metagenome | collected 2019-01-08 | study: AquaDiva: Metagenomics assemblies of 32 groundwater samples | reverse complement strand
GGACGCGGTATCCGGTGAAGACCTCGACGTGATCGTCATCCATCCGGACGGGAATACTGACGACGAGCGACCGCTGTGGCTGTTTGAGCCGCTCGCGCAGGTTGTGATCCAGGTGCATCGCTTCCGCTGCCTGGTCAAATTGGGAGACGGCTAATCGAAAGGTCGGAGTGTCGAATTCTTTCATGGCGTCCTCACCCTGCATTTGGAGAGAATGTCGAGTTCATGATCATGCAACCGTATGGAATTCGATGGGAGCCGGTGCCTTGGTCCACCTGAGAGCCAATGTCTGTTTCAGTTGATCCAGGAGCGAGTGCGTCACGGCCACTAAGGAAACCGGTCGGCCGACGACCTCAGCCATCGACATAGCGTGGCTGCCTTGCAGACCGCAGGGAGTGATCCCTCGAAATGGTGAGAGATCCATGTCCACATTGAGGGCCAGCCCGTGCATAGTCACGCCTCGATCCACGCGAATCCCGATCGATGCAATCTTGGCATTTTGGAGATCTGTCACCCAGACGCCCGGGGTCTTCGCTTGCCGATGGCCGACAATCCCGTTCTGCCGCAGACATTGAATCACAGCTTCTTCTAGTTGTTCCACGTAAGCCCGTACGCCTCTCACATGATCTGTCAGGCGAAGGATCGGGTACACCACAAGTTGCCCGGGCCCGTGATAGGTCACAGAGCCGCCTCGGTTGACGTGGTGGATCTCGATTCTGTCCATGTGGGTCGCCGTGGGGTCGCCTCCCCAATCCGCAACCAGCGTTCGCCGGCCGACGGTATAGACCGGTTGGTGTTCGAGGATGAGGATGGTGTCAGGTCTTGAGTTCATGACCCTCTCATGATGCAGGCGCATTTGAAGGTCCCATGCATCAGCGTAGCGGATAGGCGAAGAGAACCAAAGCAGTTCCGTCGGAGTACGTGAATCGAGCGTATTGGATTGGGCAACGCTGAGAGGCTTGACTAAAGAAGTCGCTATTGTCATGGCACGAACTTCTGCAGCACTGGCCGTGGCATCGTCAGCGTGGTCTGGCCGGTACGGCCCTGAATCGTCATATGTAGGACCGGTTGATCTCCTTCGCGCATGACGCTATGCCAGAAGTCCCCCATGTTGTAGAGCTGGCGTTGATCCAAAGCTGTGATGACATCTCCTGTTTGCAAGCCCGCTGTGCCAGCGACCTTGGCCGGATCAACGTTCAGAGCGAGAATCCCGCGCTCTGCCTCCAACCCGAAGCTGGCGGCGACACTGGGAGTGACGGTCACCGGCGTAAACCCGAAGTCCGGCCGAGAGATGGTTCCACGAAGCATCATCGAATGGATGTGAGGATAGACGGCTTCAATGGCAATCGCGTAACTGATCGCCTGGGCCGATGGCGCAATCGCGACATTGATGCCGACTACCTGGCCGGATAAATCCACGAGCGGGCCACCGCTATTGCCGGGATTGATCGCCGCATCCGTCTGGATCAGATCGTACAAAGTCTCGCCGTTTGGGGTGAGGACCGAACGGTCCAGAGCACTAATGACTCCTACGGTGACGGTCGATCCTCCCTTGAGGGCCAAGGGGTTTCCGATCGCGACTACGGTTTCTCCAATCTCCAAGGTTGCAGCTACTTTCAGTGTGGCCGGGACGAGATCGGTCGCATTGATCTTGACCAATGCGAGATCCAGCAGGAAATCTCGTGCGACTACGCGCCCCGGCGTCAATCGCCCGGTCGGTAATCCCACGACGAGACTCGTGACCCCTTCCACCAGATGATTGTTCGTCAGGATGTAGCCTGTTGGATCGATCACAATGCCTGAGCCGGAACCTGATTGTGTTCCATGCAGGGATGGAGCTGAGGGCATACCACGCGTCAAAATCGTCACGACGGAGGGGCGTACCATGGCTACGACGGCCGGCACCGATAGGGGTTTTTCGTCAGCGATCGCTTGATTATTCCATGCGAAGGTTCCAAGGGCTGCGATCACGAGGATCATCACAGCCTGTGGCAACAGAGACCTGACGATTGGTTGGGGCTGCTTCATCGGTGTCCTTCAACAAGCCGGAGACACGGATCCAACGTGGATCGCATTCTCTCATACCTGAGAGGTCGGGGAAAGACGGAACAGGCGCACGAGAGATAGAACTCGTGCGCCTGTTGATTGAGAGGATAGGGCTACTTGATTGCCGCAAACAGCTCTTTGATTTCCGGAGTCTTGAGCTTCTTCAAGGCTTTGGCCTCGATTTGCCTGATCCGTTCACGTGTCACCGACAGGTTTTGGCCGACTTGCTCAAGGGTGCAGGGCTCATCATGCCCGATTCCGAACCTGAGCCGGATCACCGTCTGTTCTCTCGGGGTCAAGGTACTCAAGATACGATCCAGCTGTTGGGTCATCTCGGTACGATGCACATGGGCATCGGGTGGCGGTACTTGGTGATCAGGAATCATCTCCCCGAACTCCGTATCACCGTCCCCGACCGGCCGTTCGAGGGCGACTGGTTCTTGGAAGGCCTGCACGGTTTCATGCAACCGCTCAGGTCTCATTCGCAGTACGTCGGCAATCTCCTCCAGTTTGGCCGGACGGCCGAACTGTTGCCCGAGTCGACGCGTGACCCGGAGAATCCGGCTGGAAGCCTCTGTCTGGTGCACAGGGATACGGATCGTCCGAGACTGATCCGCCAGGGCCCGCGTGATCCCTTGACGGATCCACCAGGTCGCATAGGTGCTGAACTTGAAGCCTTTCCGGTGTTGGTACCGTTCGGCGGCCTTCATCAATCCAATGTTCCCTTCCTGCACCAGGTCTAACAAGGTCAGACCTCGATGGGTGTAATGCTTCGCGACATCCACCACCAGGCGGAGATTGCAACGGACCATCTCGTCTTTTCCTCGCTCTAAGATGAGCCGGGCGGCCCGAATTTCATCGAGCAAGGCCTTGAGCTGTTTTGCGACGGTGGCTGCCGGTTTCATCTCCCGGATCGCAGGTTTCAGAATATTCAGAATGGCCTGCTCGACTTTGTCGAGCGCGGTGGCGGAAAATCCGCTGAGCCCGCGTGCGAGTTGAAGAGACTTTGTCGATTCCAGAAGAATAGGCGTGCGCTTCGCACGCGCCATGACTTTCAGCATTTCCCGCAATGCCACTCGAATACGGCGCGAGCCTTCGTCCAGGCGCTTCGCCAAGGTGATTTCTTCTTCTCGTGTCAGGAGCGCTCGCTCGCCGAACGAGCGAAAGTAGAGCGATTCCAAGAGGAAGGGGCTTGCGCCAGGACTTGTTTTGAGCGTAGCGGTTTCCCTGTCTTTCTCCGCCGGCTCAGCGTCCACTTCCGCTTCCCGTCCGATCGCTTCAATCGCATCGCTGGCGTCAGAATCGTCGGTGTCGACATCGGCTGTCGTGGTCTGGTCGTCTATGCTTTCTGTTGTCCGCAGGTCTTCATGTTCCATCGCGTCACCTCTTGTCTCCTGGTTTCGCATCTGTTCACTCCTGTTAGAGTTGCCTGGGATCAAGAAGATTCACCGTTATTTCTGCCTCTCATGTCCTTCTACGAAGCAAGAGTGATGCTGGATTGAACATGAGAAGGCGGACGCGCAATCCTGAAGATATTGCAGCAAGATTAGGGGGGTTTAATGAGAGAATCTGAATCGAGGTGTGATGCGAATGCGGCAACTATGTAGGATTTGCACTGCATGTCAGCCGATCTGCCTCACTCTTTCTCTCTGCGGCCATCGTTCGTGGTTGATGTAGCCCGTCGCTCTCACTGAAAAGGCGAATCGTTTTTCGGCTTGATGCTCAGCGAGGTGCACACTTCATGGGATAGAGGGGAAGCTGACTACGGTGTCCCCTATCATCGGTTGCAAAGCAGAGAACGAACCCCCTAGAATGCCGCCCCATGTCACAACTTTTATCAGGCGAACGCATCCATCTCGTCGACAAGAAAGGGCGGCAGTACGCGCTGACGCTCAAGGCTGGGGAGACGTATCAATTTAGCGGGCAAAAAATTCCTCACGACGAGATGATCGGCCGTCCTGACGGGACGGTGGTCATTTTGTCTGGCGGGAAAAAGATGCTGGCGTTGCGTCCGACCTTCGGCGACTACGTCCTGAAAATGCCACGTGGCGCGCAGGTGCTGTATCCCAAGGATCTGGCACTCATTCCAATGTGGGCGGATGTGTATCCGGGCGCGCGCGTCTTCGAAGCCGGGACCGGTTCCGGTGCGCTGACCATGGCGCTCTTGCGTCTCGTAGGGCCTCACGGTCTTGTGGTGACGTACGACTTGCGGGAAGACTTTGCAAAAACAGCGTTGACCAATATCAATCGTTATTTAGGTCCGACGCCGAATCTTGTGTCATTGAGGAAGAGTGCCTACGAGGGGATTGATCTATTGGAGGACGGTATCCCGTTTGATCGCGTCGTGCTCGATTTGCCGGAGCCCTGGCAGGTCGTGCCGCATGCGGCCAAAGCCTTGCGGTCAGGCGGCATCTATCTGAGTTTTGTGCCGACGGTTCCGCAAGTCGTTCAAACCGTTGAAGCGCTTGAGCGGGCGAAGGTGTTTGGCATGGTGGAGACGTTCGAGTCCCTCATCCGTACGTGGTCGGTTTTAGGGCGAAGTGTTCGTCCCGATCATCGGATGGTGGCCCATTCTGGCTTTATTACGGTGGCGAGGAAGGTCGAGCCGGGTTTGCTGGGGGGCGGCCGCGAGCCGGATCTTGCGGAGACGGCTCTCTCAGAGTCCCTCGGGGACAGCGATACAGAAGGGGCGGCATCATGAAACGGTTGGACGGAAAAGTGGCATTAATTACGGGCGGGAATGCCGGCATTGGGGAGTCTGTCGCCAAGCGGTTTGCCGAAGAGGGCGCAGCTGTCGTGATTACGGGCCGACGCGAGGCCGAACTCGACCGGGTGGTACGTGAGATTTCGGCGCATGGCGGCAAGGTGCTCGCTGTCGCCGGGTCGGTGACGGATGACGGTCATGTACGGGCTGTGGTCCAGCAGGCGTTAGCGTCGTTTCGAAAAATCGATGTGTTGGTGAACAATGCGGGCGTCGGAGATTTTGGAAAACGCCTTCATGAGATGGATGATGCGGCCTGGGCGAATGTGCTGGATGTGAATTTGACCGGAGTGTTCCGCATGACACGGGCGGTCATTCCAGAAATGCTCAAGCAGGCCGGCGGAGCCATCGTCAATATTTCATCGGTCGCCAGTCTGGTCGGCATCCCACTCTTGTCCGCGTATGCGGCTTCCAAAGGAGCGCTCGACGCGCTCACTCGATCGATCGCGATTGATTACGCAACCGATGGCATTCGCTGCAATGTGGTGAACCCGGGCCTGATCGATACGCCGATGGCCGCTCCCTTGATGGCCAATCCGGATCAGCTGGGATCGATCTTGTCGCACTATCCGATCCGCCGCCCGGGCAAACCTGAAGAAGTGGCGAACATGGTTCTGTACCTCGCGTCGGACGAATCGGCATGGGTCACCGGCGGGACGTTTCGCATTGATGGTGGAATGACAGTGTGGTGAGCCGTCCCACTGGCCCCAGAGTACAGGTGAGCTGAATTATGGAGATTGACGCACACACAGGGTTTTGCGGGGTTATCGGAAATCCCGTCGAGCATTCGCTTTCTCCCGCCATCCACAACGCAGCGTTTCAACAACTCCGGCTGAATCTGGTGTACCTCGCGTTTCGAGTCGAGGCGATCGGTGAGGCGATCAAGGGGCTCCGCGCGTTGGGTGGATTTCGAGGCGCCAGCGTCACGATCCCTCATAAAGTTTCGTCGATCCCGTTTCTCGACGAGATTGACCCTACTGCCAGGCACATCGGGGCCATCAATACGATCGTGGCAAAGCAGGGCGCACTGATTGGGTACAACACTGATGCCACCGGTGCGTTGCGCGCGCTTCGTGGCGGGGTGGGGCCTCTTGCAGGAAAACGGGTCGTGATGGTGGGATCGGGAGGGGCTGCTCGAGCGATTGCCTTTGCACTTGCCGGGGAGTCGGGACTCGCCGGGTTAACGTTGCTCGGCGTGGACGCGAATGAACGGTCGCGATTGGCGGCGGATCTTCGATCGAAGACGTCGCTTTCAGTGGAAGAAGCTCACCTCGACGAAGGCGTGCTGGAGAAGACCCTTCCTGCTTCGCAAATCCTGGTCCACTGTACTCCGATCGGCATGTCTCCAAAGACTGAAGGGACCTGCGTGCCGGCGTCGCTTTTACACGCAGGCCTGGCCGTTATGGATATTGTCTACAATCCGCGCGAGACACAATTGCTGAAGGATGCCCGGCAGGCAGGATGTGTCACGATCCCCGGGTTGGAAATGTTTCTGCATCAAGCAGCCGCGCAATTCGAGTTGTGGACGAATCACACTGCTCCGGCGGATGTCATGCGAGCCGTGTTGGAGTCTCGTTTCCGATGAACATCGTGCTGATCGGATATCGCGGGACGGGGAAAAGTACGGTTGGGAAAGTACTGGCTGCGAGGCTCGGATGGCCGCTGGTCTCGACTGATGCGGAAATTGTTCGGCGGGCGGGGCGATCAGTTCCGGAGATAGTCGCGCAGCATGGCTGGGAGCATTTCCGCGATCTTGAATCAACGGTCTGCCGGGAATTTTCCGTACAAGATAGATTGATCATCGATACGGGCGGAGGGGCGATCCTTCGTCAGGAGAACGTGGTGTGTTTGAAGAAGAACGGCATGCTGTTTTGGCTGACCGCTTCTGTCGCGACGATCGCTTCGCGCATCGGGCGTGATACTCAGCGCCCATCACTGACGGGCACCAAGTCATTCGTTGAGGAGATTGAGGAAGTCCTGGCAGTGCGAACGCCCAAATATCGGGAGGCCGCCGACCATATTGTGCCCACCGATGGATGCACCATCAATCAAATCGTCGAGACGATTCTTTCCTCCGTCCATCGGTAGATCGAGTAGGTCTCTATTTTCCGTGCTGAAGTATGGGGTGGTGCCCCGGTCATCCTTGACATTTCTGCCGCAGAAGTGATTGAAGTGTCGTTGTGCGCCCGTAGCTCAGTTGGATAGAGCGCCGGGCTTCGAACCCGTAGGTCGCAGGTTCAATTCCTGCCGGGCGCACCACTCGCATCGAGAGACTGACTGCTAAGTGATTGAGAAGTAAGAAACGTAACCCTCCCCGGTGCCTTCATTCCCTGTTAGCGTTCAGACCCTACTCCCGCCAAAGGGGAATAGTATTCAGATAGCCCATGCCCTACAGTAAAAACAGTTCATGTGGGGGTTGTTCCATGGGTGGTTATTGCCGAAAAGAGAGACATGGAAGAAACGGGTCTGGTAAGCTTCCCGTATCAGCTCGGTGGCGATGGACTCGTTCTTGCCCTTGCTGTGGTCGGATCCTCCAAAAAGAAGAGCCTATGGCTGCCTGGTACTGCACGTGTGGATGGCAGTGTGGGTAAATGGATTGGGAGGGAGCGATGATGATCCCCGTATTGCATGATGTAAAGGCAGGTTTTCTTCTTGCTGTGGGTCTTGCGATGCTGGCGTTGATCTGTGCCGTTGCCGGATTGGGGACGATTATGCGACCGGCCCGGTGGTCGGACCGTAGGGCTTCACGCTAGTCTCCTCCAATCAGAATGGTGGATTATAGTAGGTCTGTATCTCGCTCGCTCAGTCCTCCCCCTCAACTCTGGGTTTCCCGCACTCCTGCTCGGTACAGTCCTCAAGTATCAGTATTTGCTCATATAATTTAATGTCTTGCGCCCGCCCAGCGTAAATCCATTCAGGGTATTTTGAGTCAAAGTTTTTGGGTCCCTGTCATCCCCGATTGAACATTTTGGGGAGCGACCTAGGGAGGCTTCTCTCGGGGAAGACAATTCTGAACCTGGTGCTATAGTTGATCTAACGATTTGCACTGATCGTCTTCACGCAGGGAAGCCCAGGCCTCCTACAGAATATGAAATCCATGCTCATTCGAAGTGTGGGTAAATAGAGGCCATGACGATCGTATCACGATAGGAATTATTAACTGAGGAGAATTGTATGACGGGAAGAAATGTTTCTATGGTCAGTGTGGTCATGTTGGGTCTAGTCATGATTTTGAGCCAGGGTTGCGGGATGAAATGGCTTCAGTCTGATGGAGAGGTTTCGTCAGCACAGTCTGATAAATCAAAGAATTGGAATGGGGAAGGCGTCAATCCCAATTTCCCAGGAATGGCACATGGGGGCGCATCAGGAGAACTCAGAGGATTTTCACAGAATCCCGATGAAGAGCGATTGGCTCAAAGTGGCTATCGAGCCTCACTGAATCCTTCCGATGTCACCGTAAGACGGCGCGCCGAGTTGACGAAGGAAGAGAAGGCGGCCATTGAAGCAGGACTCCAGGACGTGTTCTTCGGTTACGATCAGTGGACCGTATCTAATGCCGGCATGGAAGCGTTGAACCGCGATGCGAGCTGGCTGAAGGATCATCCTGGTGCCGTCTTGAAAATTGAAGGGCATTGTGACGAACGGGGAACGACCGATTACAACATGGTTCTTGGGGACAAGCGGGCGAAGGCAGCAAAGACGTACCTTCATGAAGCCGGGATCAATCCCAAGCAAGTCGCAATCGTGTCATTCGGTAAAGAGCAGCCGTTTTGCTTTGATCATGCCGAGTCGTGCTATCAACAAAATCGTCGTGGACACATGTTGCTTCAGGTGAAGCAGTCGAAGCAGTAGAAGGTCCGAGTCGGCATCATTGCGAGGCGTCCTTCTGAAAATCACGCTGAAGGACGCCTCGCTGGAGAGTCCTTTTCGTAAAACCGCCACGTAGCTTGCCGATATGCCAATTCCAGCGATGAAAAAAATAGTCTCGCTGTTCAAGTCTGAGAAGAAGTCGGATGAGACTGGCTTCTCGAGTCCCGATGAGCGTCGGAATCAACCGCGTTTTACCACGCAGTTTCGAAGCACCTTCTCGGGCGGCCCAAATGAAGGGAATGGACGAACGCTCGATCTGTCTGTCGGAGGATGCAAGATCGAAAGTGGAACAGTTGTCGGCCAAGGGGATAAGTTTGAATGTCGTCTCCATATTCCAGACCTCGATTGGCCGATCATGATCGATGAAGCGATCGTTCGCTGGGTTGAGGGAAAGACATTCGGGTTGGCTTTCACACGTATCAGGTCAGGAGAGCAGGATAAAATCACTGCGATTATCAGCAAGATTGAGCAGGAACAGCAGGCCTGACCGCTCACTACCTGCACCCATCCACTTCGGTAATAATATGTGCCGGACTCTCTTTCTTTCCCTAACTACACCTCCAAGCTAGATGGCTCTCGGCTGAACTCATGCCTTGATGGGCGGGCTCCATTTGGCTTGGGGTGCCAGCTGGGAGCACATTATGAGGGGGACTACCGATTGACATGCTCCCTCTCGCTGTAACAAAGTACCGACAATAGACAGGATGAAACGGAGAGTCTCTTCGTGGCCCTCGTTCTCAGCCTTTTCATTTTTGCAGGGGAACCGAAAGGAGTGTGGAGTGGAGCAACGGTATGCGATTACAGTCAAGTTCTTGGTCAACGCTGATTCGGCTGAAGATGCTGAGGAAATGATAGAAACTGCCTGCGAAAAGGCTACTGCCGCATTTCCAGAAATGAGTTATGAGGGCATCGAGGACATTGAAGAGGAAGAAGACGACTAGTATGCCGGAGAGCCTGACGTAATGAAGGCAAGTGATCGATTCAGAAACAGACAACTGGGGCACGGTGGGAGGATGGCCGCGCGATGAGCGCCGGAAGTGAAGTCATCACTCTGGCGGGCGGATGCTTCTGGTGTCTGGAGGCGGTCTATGACCAAATCAAGGGCGTACTCTCGGTTGAATCCGGTTATATCGGAGGCGCCATTGAGAATCCTTCGTACGAAGCGGTGTGTGGCGGAAGGACGGGCCATGCCGAAGCTGTGCGCGTCACCTATGATCCCACGCTCATCTCCTGTCGGGAGTTGGTCGAAATCTTTTTTGCGATCCACGATCCCACGACGTTGAATCGCCAGGGCAACGACGAGGGCACGCAGTATCGTTCCGCGATTTTCTACCATTCCCTCGAGCAACGGCAGGTGGCCGAGGCGGTCAAAGCCGCGGTCACAGCGCAAGGGTTGTATCCTAACCCGGTAGTTACTGAGATCGTTGCTGCGACAACGTGGTACGAGGCTGAACGATACCACCAAGAATACTTCGCCAGAAATCCGCTTCAAGGCTACTGTCAGTTTGTGGTCAGTCCAAAGGTCGCCAAGTTTCGGAAGCAGTTTGTGTCAAAGCTGAAGCCCTGACACGAGTCCTACCGTCACTTTCCAACAATCCACGACAGCCCTCGTTTCGGCGCATCCCATGAATCAGGCTTCTGAAAAATCTGATGAGTGGTCACACGTACCCGGGTGTGGGGTGGGCAGAATGGCCATTCGGAAACAGGATTGCCTTGTACTGTGGCGAGTATTTCACCGTCATCCCGTTCATCCTGTAATTCGAGAATGATGAGGGGGGTATTGGGATCGAGCAGACAGGTTTCCAGTATCTGCGGTCCTACAGTTGTTCCGGGAACAACGACGCGGACTTGCTGCTGACCTTGGGAGAAAATGGTGTCCCCTGCGCGCAGGGGACCTGACGGCGCCAGCGAATACAAGATCAAAGGGGCGGCGAGGATGACGAGGACGGCCAGTCCCATCGACCACAGTGGTGGATCGGATCGCACGTCATCGTCAGAATCACGCAAGACGCCCATCCCTCGACTACATTTGAGGTGATTCGGTTCTCTGGCAAGCGTAAGACTCTCTGCGGAGCTACTGCGGTGGATGTGCCTCAGCATCCAGCCAGGCGGCGCCTTCGCCGTTATTGTCCGGTGCCGGGCAAAGCGTTTGAATGTCGACCCGGCGTTGGTCCATGTGAAGCGCGGGGGCGACGTTGGCGATCGCCCCCGCGATACTGTCGGAGCAGCCGGGCGAATGTGTCTCCCACTGGCTGAGGAACGCCTTCACGTCCTTTCGCTTCAGATCTTCTTGAGATCCGCACAGATCGCAGGGGATGATCGGAAATCTCCGGAGCTCCGCGTATCGGGCCAGGTCTACCTCTTTCACAAAGGCGAGCGGTCGGATGACAAGATGGCGGCCATCTTTTGAACGGAGTTTTGGCGGCATGGCTTTGAGCTTGCCTGTGTACAGGAGATTTAGAAGCAGTGTTTCATTGATATCATCACGGTGGTGGCCGAGTGCGATCTTGGTAACGCCCAACTCAGAAGCAATGCGATAGAGGTGCCCGCGTCTGAGTCGTGAACAGAGAGAACACGTAGTCTGGCCCTCAGGGATCAGACGCTTGACGATGGAGTAGGTGTCGCGCGTTTCAATGTGAAACGGAATGCCCCGGTTCGTCAGGTACTCCGGCAGAATGTGCGCGGGAAAGCCCGGTTGTTTTTGGTCCAAGTTTACCGCGATGAGATCGAAGTGGATCGGTGCACGCTGTTGAAGAACGAGCAGGATATCGAGCAGGCCATAACTATCTTTCCCGCCGGACAGGCAGACCATGATCTTGTCCCCGTCTTCAATCAGCCGATAGTCGGCGATGGCTTGACCGACCAGGCGACAGAGCCGGGTCTGGAGTTTTTCAGTCTCCTCGTCTAACTTTGCGAGGGGAGTCGTAGGAACTGGTGATGAAAGCATGGGGCGATTGTACCTGCTCACTTGTACGGCTGTCGATGGAGTCGGAGTGGAACGACGATGGCGCAACATTCAGTAAGAACAATTCTCTTTGTCTGCACCGGTAACATCTTTCGGAGTTTGGCCGCGGAGTATGCACTCAAGCAGTATCTTGGGCCGCAAGGCGTGTATTGTGTCGGCTCCGCCGGGATTGAGGCGAAGCCACAATCGATCCATCCCATCGTACGTGCCCGGCTCCTGGAGCGTGGCGCTGACCCCGTCGTGCACATTCAACGCAAGCTGACACAATCGTTACTCGATCAGGCCGACTGCGTCGTGGCGATGGGGTGCGATCATCAAGAAGCGGTGCGACAATTGTTCGGATTGTCGATTCCTCTCTTCAATCAACTCTGCTTTGAGCGAGCCGAGCCGATCCTTGATGTGCATGAGGCGCTGCCTGATTGGGAAGAGAATGAGGCGCAGGCCCGGGCCTATGTGATTTCGGTGGTCGATCACATATGCAACGCGATTCCTCACTTCTCGGCACGATTGCCTCATCTTCGGTAATTTCCTTCTCAATATTCTCACTCCGTGGTTCATTCTTGTACTTTCAGTAACAAAATATTCCGCTTTTTGTCACAAGCCCATTTCGCTATGTCTAGTGGCCGACGAATTTCACTTCGGATGCTATAGTTTCTCAAGTAGCACAAACATTCTGTCGAGAACGTACGAAGCGGTTGCACGATGCATCGATCAGCTCTTGAGATAGCCAAACATCCCGCACGTGACATGATTGATCCGGAATGGGTCGGGTGGTCTGACGACCAGTTGTTGGATCTGCCGATGGGCCGGCTCAATCTGGAGATCAAGGGCAGTTTTCTGGAGGGACCGATTGCCGAGTTGGACGGTGAACTGGAATCCCGGCGCTTGCGATTCCGTCCGCACTACTGGCTGTCGAATGAATGGTTCACGCCGGATGGCGTGCCGGGCATTGCCATTCCGTTCTATCTGGCGCATCCGCGCCTGGCCAAACTTGAGTTGGCACAGATGCTTGAAGTTGAAGGTGGTACGCCTGATTGGTGCCTGCGTATTTTGCGGCATGAAGCCGGACACGCGATTGAAAATGCCTATCGGATTCGCCGCCGGCGAACACGCCAGGCGATTTTCGGCAAATCCTCCCAGGCCTATCCCAAGTACTACAGTCCCAGGCCGTACAGCCGGAGTTTCGTCCGGCATCTCGATGTGTGGTATGCCCAGAGCCATCCGGACGAAGACTTCGCGGAGACGTTTGCCGTGTGGCTGACACCGGATTCCACGTGGCATGACCGGTATCGCGGGTGGCCGGTGTTGAAGAAGCTGAAATATGTCGATGCGTTAATGCAAGAGTTAGCCGAGGTCGAGCCAACCGTCGTGACCACCGAAGAGATAGATCCGCTCCCCAGCCTCAAGAAGACGCTACGCGAACATTACGAGCAGAAACGCGCGCACTATGGCGTGGAACATTCCCTCCTCTACGACCCCGACCTCAAGCGGCTGTTTTCGGAAGGGTCGGCGCAGCCGGGTAAGCCCAGTGCCGCGACCTTTCTCAACCGGTTTCGGCGGGAAGTGCGTCGTAAGGTCGCGAGTTGGACCGGAGAGTACCAGTACACTATCGACCAGGTGCTGGAGGACATGATCCAACGGTGTCGCCAATTGGATCTTCGCCTGTCGGTGGCAGAAGAACAGGCCAAGCTGGACTTCACCATTCTGCTGACGGTACACACGATGAATTATCTGCGTAGCGGCCGACATCGGGTGGCCCTATGAGGCGACTGCGTATTCTCGTGCTGATGCATGAAGACCTGGTGCCGCCGGATGAGCTGAACGGCCATGACCTGAGCAAGGTCGGATGGAAGACCGAATATGATGTTGTGTCGACACTGAGGAAATTGGGCCACGAGGTGCATCCGCTCGGAGTGAAGAGCGATTTAGGAGTGATCCGGACGGCGATCGAAGAATGGCGTCCGCACATCGCCTTTAATCTACTGGAAGAATTCGACGGGATATCGGTGTATGACCAGAATGTTGTGTCATACCTCGAGTTGCTGCACGTGCCGTATACCGGCTGTAATCCCCGCGGGCTTATGTTGGCGCGCGATAAAGCTCTTACGAAAAAGGTTCTTTCATATCACCGGATTCCCTATCCCGACTTCATAGTCGTGCCGCAAGGCCGGAGCACCAAGCGACCCAAAGAATTAACATTCCCTCTCATCGTCAAGTCCATCAGCGAAGAAGCGTCGTTAGGCATCTCCCAAGCGTCGATCGTGGAAGACGACGAGAAGCTCAAAGAGCGCGTGGCCTTCATTCACCAGAGCATCGGTACCGGTGCCCTGGTGGAACAGTATATCGAGGGGCGTGAGTTTTATGTCGGCATCATGGGCAACGGGCATCTTCAAGTGTTGCCCGTGTGGGAATTGATCATGGACAAGCTTCCCGAGGATGCCAGGCGAATCGCCACTCAGCGGGTGAAATGGAGCCGGAAGTATCAAGACAAGTACGGTATCACATCGGAAGAGGCCAAGAATCTTCCGGCCGGGAAGGCGGAGGAGATTCAGCACCTCGCCAAACGGGTGTATCGAGCGCTCGGTCTCAGTGGGTATGCGCGAATCGATGTGCGCATGGATGCGGAAGGGAAGGTCTATGTGCTTGAGGCGAATCCCAATCCTCAAATCGCACACGACGAGGACTTTGCCGATTCCGCCGAGAAGGCCGACTATAGCTACAAAGATTTGCTCCAGGAACTGCTGAATGTCGGCCTGCGCTGGCAGCCGGCCAAAGCCGCTTAGTCTCCCGCAAGCAATCATCTCTAGATCTTGAGATAGAAATCAGCCGGCGCTTGGCCTGTTGAATCACCGAAAGGCGATTGCTACCAGCTGTGCGACTTGCATGTCTAGGGAGAGCGTCGGCAGCGTGTCTACGGTCCCCAGCGGAAGCCAAACATCAGACTGATGCTGGTTCGATCTTTTTCCGGCAGGGAGGGCTGAAGATTGATATCGTGGAGATTCACCATCAACGTTGATGACAGCGCAATGTTGTGAATGACTTGATACTCGAGCGAGAGGCCGATGGGAATGTACCAACTCGTGTCGTTTCGATTGATTTGCGAAAGGCCAGTGCCGCGGTCCAGATCGGCGTGGATGAGACCGATTCCGGTGAAGGGGACGAGGTTGATCCCGTTATTCAGCCGGAGGTGGTATTTCCCGACTCCGGCAAACGCAATCTGAAAGAGATTGCCGGTGGGACTGATCTGCATCATCGGTCCGAAGGAAAAGTTCCGATCGGCATAGTAGTCGACATTGAACCCGAGGGCGAAGACGGTTCCATTCACCGTGCCAGTCGTTAGCCCAAGATCTGACCCAAATCCCCACCGGTTCTCATCTGCACGGACTTGCCCGGGGGAGATACTGCTCCAAATCAGAATGGCCAGTGCGAACGTTCCAATGAGGTGACGTGTCCAGGTGGTCGGTGTGAAGACATAGTGTGAACGCATGTCGGGAATCTAGCATAGCGTTTTGATTCGAACAAGGCGCTTGAGAGTCGAGTCGCAGGTGCAGTACCCTCGCATGGCGCTCATCGACCTGCTGGGGGAGATTCGTTACCATGACACCGAAAGATGCTGCTGCCGGCCTGTTCGCCGCCCTTCCGAAACCTATCTCGGTCGATCAGATCCAAGAGTACGGGATTGAAGTCACCGAGTCTCAGGCCTGCCATATCGCGCGGGAAATCCTGTCGCTGAACCTCTATTGGATTCTTGCGGCGGTTGATGCCCACATTCTCCAGAAGTACCGGGCGTTGATCGGCGGGCTCTTGCTCGAATCGGTCACCGCTGAATGGTCGTCGGATACATTCGGCTTGGAGCAGTGGGGCGGGTATCGGCAGGAACTGGATGAGCGGCGGGAGTACTATGCGCGACTTATGGACGACCGGTTGAACCCGATGGGGCTCAGCGCGGAAGCCGCCACGCTGTTAGAAGACCGAGGTGTGGTGTCGTCCGACGATCGGCCAAAGTTGCTGATGCTCTTGATCGACTACGCACCAGTCGATCAGTACGCGGAACTCCTTGACGACGTCAGGTAATTTCCTGCCTCAAGCGCGCTCCCCCTACAAGTATCGGTGAGACAACACCTTCCCGCTCTTGTCGAGTTCGTACAGGAGCGGAGCGCCGGTGGGGATGTTGAGCTCCAACACCTGCTCCTTCGAGAGTTGCTCCAATTCCATAACCAGTGCGCGCAGGCTGTTGCCGTGGGCGGCAATCAGAATCGTTTCGTCCTTTAGGATATAGGGCTTGATCTTGCTTTCATAGTAAGGAAGCACCCGCGCAGCCGTATCCTTCAAGCTTTCTCCCCCTGGCGGGCGTACATCAAAACTCCGGCGCCAAATCTTGACCTGGTCGTCGCCGTATTTCTTGGCCGTCTCGGCTTTGTTCAATCCCTGTAACTCTCCATACATCCGCTCGTTCAACGCTTTGTCTTTCTCGATCGGAATATTCGTTTGTCCGATGCCCTCAAGCGCCAGGCGCAAGGTTTCATTGGCCCGGGCCAGCACCGAGGTAAACGCCCGGTTGAAGGTGAAGCCGCGCAGCTTATCGCCGGCATTCTTGGCCTCCTGGATGCCGCGCGGGGACAGCGGGACATCGACCCAACCGGTGAACCGGTTTTCCAGATTCCATTGCGATTCACCATGACGCAGCAAGACCAAGCGAGCCATAACCAGATCCTCCGTCTCGAGTGAGAGAGCCAAATCACCGGACTGAGAATAGCGGATCGTTGCGGTAAGTCAAGGCCTGGTCGGAGAATCTTCAGGGTCAGTGACTATTCAGTGGGAGTTCTGGAGAATAACAGGGCGAAAATGTATCCGGCTGCTACGACGTAACCTACCGTCAGCATTGACAAAACCTATAAAGAATTGGCGCTAAACAGAGCAGATCCGGCTCTCTGCTACACTAATGCATGGTAATCGTTCTAACGGAGTAATTCTTAAGTGTTGCCAAACCTCTAGATTCGAGGGTAGGTGACATCACCTTAGACATCTCCGGCCGATCACAATCTCATGTCGAGTCAGGAGGAGGTACCCATGACCGAACGATTTTCATCGCCTTGGATCTACCTTTGCCTAGCCGTTATCTTTTGTGTGGCAGGGTGCAACAATGATGAGTCCATTCAGCAAGGGCCAGGGGCTACTGGGGGACTCACGAGTTCGGCGAATGATTTCGGCGGATCCGGTGTGGTCATGAACAGTGGAATTGCAGGACCCTTTGTCTTGTTCCAAAATGACTCCGTGTCCCGAATGACCAATCGCGACGGTGGCGCGGTGAAGCCGACCGGGGTGAACAACATTTACTCCCTTGGTGCCTATGTTGATCCGAACGACGCCAATCGCATCAAGTTTTTCGTCAATGATCGGGTAAATAATCGGGTGTTGATCTTTAATATAATTCCCCAAAACGGCACGGCTGTGCCGGACGTTGTTGTGGGGCAGGCTGACTTCGTTTCCAGCGCGGCCAATGCTGGTGGAGTTCCTTCCACTGCGGGATTCAGTGAAAATGTGCATATGTCGGTCTGTTCCAATGGGAACATGTTCGTCGCTGATCGGCAAAACAACCGGGTGATGGCCTATAACCGTGTCCCGACCAGCAATGGCGCAACGGCGGATTTCGTTATCGGACAGCCTGATTTCGTGTCGGTCGGCCAAGTCAATCCGCCGTCGGCGAGTTCTCTATTTCATCCCTATGCCGCCTATTGCATGGCCAACAAGTTATTCGTGGTCGACAAGGACAATAACCGGATCCTGGTGTATGACCCCATCCCGTCTACCACCAATCCTGTGGCATCATACGTCATCGGCCAGCCTGGTTTTGTGACCAATGCGGCGGGGTGCACGCCGGCCGGACTCAACAGTCCTTACGAAATTCTGCGGGTGGGAGATACTTTCTATATTGCCGATGGTGGCAATCACCGTGTCTTGAAATTTGACACCATACCTGGGGCCACTGGTGTATCTGCGACGGCGGTGCTGGGGCAGGGGGATCTTACATCCTGCCTCGCCAACAGAGGCGTCGGGGCGCCGACCGAGAAGACCCTCAATTTCCCCAACGCGTTGGCCGCCAACGGCAGCCGAGTGGCTGTGAGCGATCACACAAACAACCGCGTCATGTTGTTCGACCTTCCAATCACGACCGACCAGTCGGCATCGTCGCAAATCGGTCAGCCGGGGTTCATTACGGCCACGACGGTTGATCCCCCGACGGCGACGTCGATCAGATCGACGAAAGGGTTGATTTTTGACCAGGGCCACCTCTGGATTGGGGATGGACAGAACCATCGTGTGGTCGTCATCGCCACACCGTAATCTACGGGCATTAATTGGGCCGGCGTGAGGGGCGGACCTGAAGCCCCTTGCCGGCGGTGGCAACTATTTCAAGAACCTTGTTTATTGCATATAAGCAGTAAAAGCCCTCGCTGTATTCCTCACCCCTGACTTCCTCGCAGCCCTCGCGTACTCCGAGTAGGCCGATCAGTCCGTGGTGCTACCCGGCTCGGTTGCAATCAGCGTAGTCTGGCAGTACCATGCCGACCACTCCTGCCCTATGGGATCGAGCTATCCATGACGACTTCTTCAGCAAACAGCGCCGACTGGTCTCCCCTTGAAGCCTGGTGGTCTGGGATGGGCGCGCGGCTCGCAGTTCTGGACCGGGCGCAGGCCTTCTTCACCGCC
>ERZ1292633.2499-Hain-H41-02um-R1-2499-length-18756-cov-4_pt2 | contig 18351 bp, 18 predicted proteins | sample MGYA00564406_ERZ1292633 | MGnify/ENA primary metagenome ERZ1292633 (study PRJEB36523, sample SAMEA6512639) | groundwater metagenome | collected 2019-01-08 | study: AquaDiva: Metagenomics assemblies of 32 groundwater samples | reverse complement strand
GCCCCGACATTGATGATCGCGACGCCGCCGGCCAGCTTGGCCAGCCGCTCCTGCAGCTTCTCCCGATCGTAGTCGCTGGTGGTCTTGTCGACCGCGACCCGGATCTCGGCGATCCGACCCTTGATGTCTTCGTTCTTGCCCCGACCATCGACGATGGTGGTGTTGTCCTTGTCGACCACGATCCGCTTGGCGCGGCCCATGTCGGCGAGGGTGGCATTCTCCAGCTTGAAGCCGACCTCTTCGGAAATGACCTTGCCGCCGGTCAGCACCGCGATGTCGCGGAGCATTTCCTTGCGACGATCGCCGAAGCCCGGCGCCTTGACCGCAATGACCTTGAGGGTGCCGCGCAGCTTGTTGACCACCAGGGTGGCCAGCGCCTCGCCCTCAACGTCCTCGGCCAGAATCACGAGCGGCTTGCCCGTCTGGGCCGCCTTCTCGAGAATCGGAAGGAGGTCCTTCATCGCCGAGATCTTCTTGTCGTGGATCAGGATGTAGGCATCCTCCGCCACGGCTTCCATCTTCTCGGAGTCGGTGATGAAGTACGGCGACAGGTAGCCGCGGTCGAACTGCATGCCGTCCACGGTCTCCAGGGTGGTTTCGAGGCCGCGGGCCTCCTCCACCGTGATGACCCCGTCCTTGCCGACCTTCTCCATCGCGTCGGCGATCAGCCGGCCGATCTCGGGGTCCGAGTTGGCCGAGATGGTGCCGACCTGGGCGATTTCCTTCTTGCCGGCCGTGGGAACCGAGATGTTCCGCAACTCCGCGATGACCAGCTCGACCGCCTTGTCGATCCCGCGCTTGAGCTCCATCGGGTTGGCGCCGGCGGTGACGTTCTTGAGGCCTTCCCGGAAGATGGCCTGAGCCAGCACCGTGGCGGTGGTGGTGCCGTCGCCCGCCAGGTCACTGGTCTTGGTGGCGACTTCCTTGACCATCTGGGCGCCCATGTTCTCGACCGTATCCGAAAGCCCGATCTCATTCGCGACGGTGACGCCGTCCTTGGTGATGGTCGGTGAGCCGAATTTCTTGTCGATCACGACGTTCCGGCCCTTGGGGCCGAGGGTGACCTTGACCGCTTCGGACAGCGCGTCCACGCCGATCTTCAGCTTGGCGCGTGCCTCGGTATTAAAGTGCAGTTCCTTCGCTGCCATACGATCTGCTCCTATCGGTTACAGTAAGCTCATCCAATCTTGGCGAGCACGTCAGACGCCTTGATGATCACCACTTCGTCGCCGTTCTCCAGCGTGAACGGCGTCCCGCTGTACTTCCCGTAGATGACCCGGTTGCCGACCGCGACTTCCATCGCGATCCGCTCCCCTTTGTCGGTGATCCGGCCGGGGCCGACAGCGATGACCTCACCCTGGGTCGGCTTCTCCTTGGCGGTGTCGGGGATGTACAGCCCGCCCCGCATGCTGGCGGTTTCCTCATCGGGCATGATGACGACCCGATCTTCCAGCGGGTTGATCTTGACCTTCGACTTTGGCTTCGTGGCACTGGACATAGGAACTCCCTCAGACTGAAGTGTAACTTGTTGTGGAACAAGAAATTGGCACTCTTGGCAGCTGAGTGCCAGAACTGACACAATAGTAACCCCCTCAGGGCAAAGGTTCAAGCAGGATCCCGGGCTGTTGTGGGGAGACGCAAGGCAACTGAAGGGCCGCAGAAAACTGTCGCGATGGCAGAAAGTCCGCTGGGAAGACCCAGCCGGTGGCAGAAGACCTGCCTAAGGGGACAAGATGATCCGCCGAACCCCGACCCAGCGAGTTATCCACCACTTGGCAACCGGCTCGGTCGAGTTGATGGCGCTCACCATGACCCCTCGGTTCGTGCTGTGGACAAACGCGCCATCTCCAAGATAGAGGCCAACATGGGATACCTGACCTCCAGCTTCAGCGAAGGTCAGAATGTCCCCCGGGGCAAGCACCTCAACCTGCCGTTCCACCGCCACCCCTGCCCGGGCCTGGTCCACGCTTCTCCTGGGGAGGGCGGTCCCGGCCTGGGCATAGGCATGCTGAATCAACCCCGAGCAGTCGAACCCGTTCTCGTCGGACCCGCCCCACAGGTACGGCGTCCCCAGGGCCTGCCGGGCGGTGGTGACAACCGTGGAGCGGAGGGTGGCCGCCGCCGCCGTAGATTCTGGGCCCCCGGAACCGGCGGCTCGTCTCCTCCCGATCCGGAATCCCACCATTCCGAGCAGTTCCACTCCCGAGGCGGCCGAGTCCCCACTCAGCCATCGATAGCGGCCCTCGACCCCGAGCGTGACCGGACCAGCGAGCAGGGAGTACCTTGTCCCGGCCGACCAGCTGCCCCAGGTGAGCGGCTCCGACCCACTGCCGAGTCCGCCCGCCACGCCAGCAACTACGGTCCACCGGCTCACGCCGACACCCAAGTCGAACCCCGCCCCATACCGGGTGCCCGTGGAGGTCCCCATCGTGCCAGCCGTGAGCATCACCTCCATGGGGCCGAGGCGGGGTGGCGAATATCCGAGCCACAGGGTGAGGTAGTCCTGGGCGGCCCAGGTCCGACCCAGGCGAAGGGTCAGGTCCTGCCCCGCAAGCGGAGTCGGCATGATCAGGATGCCGAGGAGCAAGAACGAAAGGGGGAATACCCCGCCGGGAGGGGTCGGCAACTCCCTCATCGGTTCGGCAGGGGACGTGGTCGGGCCAAGGCGTAGTCGACCCGGTAGGCGCCGGCCGGTTCGCAGGACTTGGACAGCACGGCGCGCATCGTCGTGTCCTCAAGGGCGGTCGGCGCTTCCCGGGTATAGAGCAGCGGAACCGTCAGTCGGCTGGTGTCGGTTCGGATCTCCAACGCCCGCTCGAGGCAGGCGACCCCATCCGGGCCGATGGCTTGACGCACATCCGTGAACCAGACGGTGATCCCCCGGGGGCCGACCAGGACCAGCGAGTCCGCCGGCCTTACTGTCCCAGCCGGCGGCGCGTCTGCATGGCGGGTATCCGCGACGGCACAGCCCGGAGTAGCGAGCCAGGCCCCGCAGAGCAGAGCCATCTTGCCCCTGCCGATCATGCGGAGTCTTCGGTCTTCTCGGTCAGGGCCTCTCCAGCCCTCTCGACCAGTTCGACCGCTACCACAGGCACCCCTTCCTCGGTCACCCCCAGTTGCTCTCGAAGTTCCGGGGAGCGGCGGAGCAACCAGATCCAGGCCACCGTGGCCCCAATCGCGAACACGGCCCCCCCGATCACCGTGGCCCAGAGTCCGCCGGTGGAACCCTTCAGCCGGCCGGCCGCCTCGGCACCCAGCCAGGCCCCCAGAAACGAAGCAGCCCACGCCACCAGGGGCGTGAGCAGCCAACCAACAAGACGGGCCAGAAGACGAGGAATGGTCACGGCCCTACTGCCGGGATCCCCCCAAGCCGGTGATCACGACCGTCAGGGCGAGCGCCGGGAGAAAGGCCACCGAGATGGTTCCGAGCCCGAGCGAGGCGCCGGGGAGACTGAGCATGGCGGCCAGGCCACCGATGACCACCGCCAGCACAACGGCGATGCCCATCACCGCCACCGGGTTCGGGCCCTGCCCCTTGACGGTCTGATTGGCCAGGGCGTAGCTGCCCATCCAGGGGAGGAAGGTGCCCACCATCCACCAGACGGGGTGATACCACCAGTTGCTGCCTCCACCGATCTCAAGCCACCGATTGGTATACGTCCCCAGCGGCTGCAGTACCGAGACGTCGATCAGCAGGAAGACGACTGCGGCCGCAAGACCGATCCCGGCGGATCCCGCGATCCCTTCGATGGTCCGTGCCCGGGTCCACAGCCCCGGCAGCAAGGTCACCGCGCCCACACCGACCAGCACGATCAGGCTCTGGGCCGCGACTTCCACCCCGCCGGAGAGATAGCGCGAGACAATCGAGAACATGAAGACCAGGGCCGCTTCCAGCACACCCAGCTGCCCGGCATGGCGGAGGACGCGGAGCAGGTTGGTCTGGTCGTAGGACTGCTGGGTCTGGGCGACAGCGGCCATGAAATCGGCTCCGTGATGTGGATCGAATCGAGCGACCGAAACCTAGGCGAAGCCGGCAAGAATGGCCAGATCAACTGCCACCCACGCGCCCAGCGCGAGATACATCCTCCGCTGGTGCGCTGGCGCTGAGAGCCGGGCGCCCTCCAGCCGCCACCACAGCAGTCCCCCCAGCCAGACCGCCGCAGCGGCGGCCAGCCCGCCCCACCGGAGTGGAACCGCCAGATCCAGCCATCCCGCGCGGACCCCACCGAGCCCGAACAGCGCGAAAGCCACGAGGCCGGACCCGAGTGCCAGGTCGAGGCTGCGTTCCACTCCCAGCACCGTGGCCAGGGTGCGATCCCCTCGGGCCCGGTCGGCCTCGAGCTGGTAGAGCTGGGTCAGGGGATAGAAGCTCGCGAACAGGGCGCCGAAGCCGACCAGAATGGCCACCCCGGCCGGGGTGACCGGCCGCCCGGTCACCGCCCACCCGGCGTACGGGGTGAGTGCCCCGAAACCCCACAGGTTGATGAACCAGTCGGCGCCGGCCACTCCCTTGAGCCGGGCCGGCGGCACCGAATACAGCAGCGAGAGGACCAGGCAGGTCGCATAGGCGGCGAGGTACCCCGCCGGCAACAGCATCGCGCCGGCGAGCCCCACCGCCATCAGGCTCAGGCCAAAGACAAAGAGGTATCGGGGCGGCGCGGGGGGAGCCCGCAGGTAGGCCACGTCCTCGGTATCGCGGTCGAAGGCCGAGTTGATCGCGAGGGTGCCACCGTTGAGGCAGACCACCCAGAGGATCAGGCCGAGCAGCAGCGGGGAGAGATCTGCCTGGGGGATCCCCGACCAACCCACCGCGAGGATCATCCCCAGCGCGGTGTGGGCGGCCATGATCGGCCACTCGGCGGGTCGGAGGTGCAGCAGGTAATCGAAGGAACCGCCCAACACCCGGTACCCGAGCGCCCGCCTCGACGAGCGGGCGGGTTCAGGCGAGGACAACGGCATCACCGGCGGTGATTTCCCTGGTGAGACCGCCCTCGGTCCGGATTCGGAGCGAGCCCGCCGGGGTAATCCCCGCCGCCCAGCCCGCGATTGGGGCGGTGACCGCGCAGCCGGCCAGCATATCTCGGCGCGCAAACTCGGCCATCTCCTCCTCGGTGAGCAGGCCGGCCCACCGGCCCGCCGAAGCCACCCCCAGCCGGACGACCTCGGCCAGTCGATCGAGCGGGATCGGAGTGACCCGATCCGTCAGGCGGATCGCGGTGTGGGACAGCTGATCGAGTATCGAATTGCTGACGTTGATCCCGACCCCGACAACGACCCATCCCAGGCGGGGGCCGTCCCAGCGGGATTCACAGAGAATGCCGGCGAGCTTGCGGCCATCGAGCAGGACATCGTTGGGCCATTTGACCGTCAGCGGCCCCAGTCCCGGCAGCGTCGCCTCGAGCCCCCGGGCCACGGCCAGTCCACTGCGAAGGCTCAGGCACTCGAGCCCCTCGACTCCGTTGGGGCGACAGATCACACTCATCCACACCCCGCCCTCCGGGCTGCTCCAGGCGCGCCCCCGGCGGCCTCGTCCGGAACGCTGTTCCCGCGCCGCGATCGCGGTCCCGTGGGGCGCTCCCTCCCGGGCCCGGCGATGAGCTTCGTCCATGGTGGATGGCAACTGTTCATGCCACTCGATCACCCGCGGCCGAACCCGATCCAGGCGAAGCTGAGCACCGCGAGTACTGCGCAGTACCAGGCAAAGTGATGGACTCGGCCGGCTCGGAGCAGCCGGACCAGAAACCGGATGGCCCAGATCCCCGATACCAGCGCGGTCACAAACGCGGTCACCAGCCCCGGGCTCCACAGGTCGAATCCCGGGGGAACTTCCGTGAGCATCAACAGCCCGGAGCCACCCACGGCGACGATCGACATCAGAAAGGAGAACTCCGCGGCAGCGGCCGGTCCGATCCCGGACCAGAGCCCGGCGACGATGGTCGAGCCGGCGCGCGACACGGCGGGCAGGATGGCCACGGCCTTGGCGACCCCCATCAGCAGCGCGGCCCCCGGGGTGATCCGCTCAGGGCTGGGGCCGGGTTTGGCCCACCGGGTGGAGTGGAGTGCCAGGGCGGTGACGAGAAACCCGGCGGCCAGGGTGACCCCGGAGTCGAAGGCCCGTTCGAGGATCGATCGGAATCCGATCCCGACCACGGCGGCAGGCAGCGATGCCAGCAACAGCAGCCCCAAGTAACGCCACGATTCTCCCTCGCGGCGCAGGGCACCCCGGAACAGGGCCAGCAACCGTTCGCGATAGGCGATCACCACGGACAGGAGAGTGGCGATGTGGAGCGCCACTTCGAACAGGACGCCGGCGGGCTCGAAACCCAGCAGCTCCTGCCCCAGCACCAGGTGGCCGGAGGAGGAGATCGGGAGAAACTCCGTCAGCCCCTGGATCAGGCCGAGGAGAAAGCCATCCCCGAGGGAAGGATTCACCCGAGTGCCCGCCGGTAGACTTCCTCATACATCGGCACCACCGTCGCGGCCGCGAAGTCCTGGGCGCGGAGGGCAGCGGCCGCCGCCATCCTGGCATAGAGGGCTGGGTCACGCAGCAGGTCAATCGCACGACGGGCCATGGCCTCGACCGAACCCGGCGGTTCCAGGATTCCGTTCACCCCATCGGTGATCACTTCCGGCAGCCCGCCAACCCGGCTGGCCACCACCGGCGAACCGCAGGCCATGGCCTCCAGGGCGGCCAGCCCGAACGACTCGGTCTGGGAAGGCAGCAGGAAGAGATCGGTGGCCTGCAGGAGAGCGGCCACGGTGTCGAGCCGCCCCACGAACCGGACGTCCTCCTCGACCCCGAGTTCCCGCGCCTCGCGCTCGGCGTCTCCCCGCTCCGGACCATCCCCGATCATCAACAGGGTGGCCGGGACCGCCTTCCGGATTCGGGAGAAGATCCGGACGACGTCCCGGACCCGTTTCACTTCACGGAAGTTGGAGGCGTGGGTGATGAGGCGGTGGCCGGCCGGCGCCAGCCCCTCGCGTTGACGGGAGGCTCCGGGCTGGTACTCGCCCTGGCAGACGAAGTTGGGGATGACGTCGATCGGCTTCTGAATCCCGAAGGCCCGAATCGTCTCGTCCTTGAGGTATTGCGAGACGGCGGTTACCATGTCCGACTGCTCGATCGAGAACCGGGTGATGCCGTAGAAGCTGATCTCCTGACCCACCAGCGTGATGTCGGTGCCGTGGAGGGTCGTGACCACCTTGAGCTGGCGGGTTTCCTTCAGCATCTCGCGGGCGAGATAGGCCGTGGTGGCATGGGGAATCGCGTAGTGGACGTGGAGGATGTCGAGTCCCTGCTCCTTGGCGACCTCATGCTGTTTGGACGCCAGGGCCAGCGTGTAGGGGTAGTGATCAAACAGCGGATAGTGACCGAAGCTGGTCTCCACCTCGTGGAAGTACACCCGTTCCGCGTACCCGCGGAGCCGGAACGGATAGGCGTAGGTGATGAAGTGCACCTCGTGCCCCCGGGCGGCCAGCGCCAGGCCGAGCTCGGTGGCCACGGCGCCTGAGCCACCGTAGGTCGGATAGCAGGTGATCCCGATCTTCATCACGTCAGTGCACTCCCAGAGACAGGGCGTCGGCCAGGTCCGGTGGCCTCCGCGGTTCGCCAGGCCGTGAGGATGGCCTGGGCAAGTTCATCGGGGGGCCGAGTCGCATCGAGGAGCAGCACCGGGCCGTTGAGCTGGTGGCGGAACCAGGTCTCCTGCCGCTTGGCGTATCGCCTGGTGCTGATGGTGATCGCCTCGGCCACCGTATCCCGCTCCCGCCGCCCATGAAGGTATTCCACCGCCTCCCGAATCCCGACCCCATCGAGTCCGGGCGCCCCGGCCGGATGTCCCTCGGTCAGCACCGAGGCCACCTCCTCGACCAGGCCGCGGCGAATCATCTCTTCGGCCCGGACCCGGATCCGCCGGTGCAAGACGGGACGTGGCACACTCAGCAACACGTACCATGGCTCGATGGTTCCCGCGGTCCGCGCGGCCTGCTGCCAGTAGCTCAGGGGCGCTCCCGTGAGGAACGCCACCTCGATCGCCCGGGTGGCGCGCTGCCGGCCTCCCCCCTTGAACCCGGGATCGAGCCGGGCCGCCCAGCGGACCAGATCTCCCGGCGGCAGACTCGCGAGCCAACCATCGAGTCGCTTCCGCTGGGTGGGATCCAGGGGCGGTTCCCGAAACAGACCGTCCGCCAGCGCCCGGATGTAGAGGCCGGTGCCCCCAACGATGACCGGCTGGACGCGGCGGGCACGGATCTCCTCCACCCATCCGGTGGCGTCAGCGGCGAACCGTCCCGCGCCATATCGGTGCCCGGGATCGATCAGGTTGAGGCCGTGGTGCGGGACCCGGCGCTGCTCCCGCCGGGTGGGCGTGGCGGTCCCGATGTCCAGCCGCCGGTACACCTGCCGCGAATCGGCGGAGACCACCTCCATCGGAAGGTGATCGGCCAGGGCCAGCGCCACGGCGGTCTTCCCGACGGCGGTGGGCCCAACGATGATCAGGGTCCTATCGCCGGCCAAACCGTCGCTCCAGTTCTTCCCGGGGAAGCTGGACGATGGTGGCCCGGCCGTGGACGTCGTGCGGAGGAAGCGCCGTCTGGAAGAGCCGTTCCAGTAACCGTCGCATCTCATCTTCGTGGAGCGGTGTGCCGCCCTTGACCGCTGCCCGACAGGCGTAGGTCGCGGCGAACCGTTCCAGTCGATTGGCCCATCCGGCAAACCGGCCGCCGGCCAGATCGGACACCATGTCCCGGAAGCAGGCCCCGGCATCGAACCGGGGATGCGGGGCCGGGACGGCATGGATCACCACGGTCCGGCCCCCGAACGGTGCCACCTCGAACCCGATCCGTTCCAGTACTTCTCGATGCGCCTCGATCACGTCCAGCTCTTCATCGGTCAACTCGAAGGTCAGTGGCAGCAACAGGCGCTGGGACGAGGCCTCGACCCCGCTGAGTTGGGCCATGATCATCTCATACAGGACCCGCTCATGCGCCGCGTGCTGGTCCACCATCACCAGGCCCTCGGGGGCCTCGAAGACGAGGTAGGTGTCGAACAGCTGCCAGACGGGGGCGGCAAACGGCGTCGGGGCGGCTTCCACCAGGGACTCGACCGGACCGATCTCGCCGAACAGGTCGGCCGCCAGCAACACTGGTTCGCCAGGGCGCTCGTCCACCCCGATGGTGCCACCAGTCGGCATCGGGCGCCAAGACCCGAGCGGCGCGGCGGCAATCAACTCGCCGAGCCCGGCCCGGACCGCCTCCTCGAGGGTTCGCTCCAGCCCGATCCGATCCCGAAACCGGACTTCCAGCTTGGCGGGGTGCACGTTGACGTCCACCTCGGAAGGCGCGACCTGGATGTCGAGAAAGGCGCTGGGTCGGTCGCCCGGATGGATCGCGGATCGGTAGCCCGCCTCGATGGCCCGGACCAGGAACCCGTCCCGGAACGGGCGGCCGTTGACGAGCAACTGAACCCGTCGCCCGGTCGGCCGTGCGTCGCCGGGGCGCTGGACGAACCCCTCAATGGCAAACGCTCCGGCCGCGTGCGCCACGGGAAGCATGGTGCCGGTCAGGTCCCGTCCCCAGACGGCGGCCAGCCGTTCCGCGCGGCTGTGGCCCGGAGGGACGTCGAGCCGGAGTTGCTGATCCGCCAGGAATTCGAACCCGACTTCGGGATGGGCGAGGGCCAGGGTTCCGATGATATCCCAGACGGCGCGGGTCTCGCTCCCGACGGAGCGGAGAAATTTCCGGCGAGCGGGCGTGTTGAAGAAGAGCCCTCGGATCGTGATCGTGGTCCCCGGCTGTCGCACGGCATCGGTGACCTGCTCGACCCGACCGCCGATCACCGTCACCGAGGTCCCGACCTCGCCGTCCGAAGTGACCATCAGGAAGCGGGACACCGACGCAATCGCCGGAAGCGCCTCACCCCGAAATCCGAAGGTGCGCACCCCGATCAGGTCAGCCGCCACGGCGATCTTGCTGGTGGCGTGGCGCTCGAGGGCCAGCACGGCGTCCTCTCGCCCCATCCCGCTGCCATCGTCACTCACTTCGATCAGGGTCTTCCCGCCCTGTTCAACCGCCACCCGGAGCCGGGTCGCGCCGGCATCGATCGCGTTCTCCACCAGCTCCTTGACCACCGATCCCGGTCGCTCGACCACCTCACCGGCGGCGATCTGATCAGCAACCGCATCGGCCAGGAGCCGGATGCGAGGGCCTGCGGGAGCAGTCATGCGCCGGAATCTAACCAGGTGGTTTCCGCCAGCGTCTGGGCAGGGGTCCAGCCAACGAGGCCCGAAGGAAGCCGGATCATCCGCCACCCTGCGCGGGAGCCGACCACCCGGACCACCGCCAGTTCCTCGACCTGTCCCGCCGATTCGGCGAGTCCGAAGGGCGCCACCCGCAGGGTGGTCTGGCGGATTACCACGGCGATGGGCTGGCGGTACCACTGCTGCACTCCCCAGGCTCCAAGCGGGAATGCCAGGGCCACCGCAAACGCGACCCCCGCCAGGCGGCGGCGCCCGAAGCTCAGCAACGCCCACCCCGCCCCCCAGCCCAGGAGGCCGAGCAGGAGGAGTTCGGTGGCGGTGACCGGGGCCGCCTGTCCCCATCGCTCAAGATCGGGAGCCCGGAGGGCGACCATCTGCCAGGCCGAGCGAATCGCTGGATCCCGCGGGGCCAGCCGAAGCGCCTGCACCCATGCCGCTGCCGCCTGGGCGTCCCGACGCGTCATGAACGCCTCCGCCCCCACGTTGTACCAGTTCATCGCGCTGGGGGTCTCGACCTTGATGGGCGACTCCGACGGCTGGAGCTGGGCGCCTGTCGGGGAGGAAAGCAACGCGAGAAGCAGAAGGGGAAGCAATCGGGACGGCCACCGGCCCAGGAGATCGCGGGCACGGCGCTCAATCTCAGCCTCCGCGGATTCGCCCCCGGGCCGATACCGGCCCGTCGAATCATCAAGATACCAGTCGGCCGCCTGGCCACTCAGCTCTTCGGGGGTCCCCACCTCCCGGAGGGTCTCCGCGATCCGGTCCGGCCGCCAGCGATGCTCCTCGGGCACCAGTCGGTGGACCAGCCCGCGGAGACGTTGGTGCGCCGACCCGCCAGTGCCCCAGGGGGACGCCCGTCGGCCCGCCCGCCGACGGAAGGCAAGGAGCAAGTAGCCGAGCGGTGGCAGCACGAAGACCAGTACTGGCCAGGCACCTCCCGGGAACGCAAGTCCCGCCGACGCGGACGGCTCGCGGACCATCAGTGCAACCGTACCGCGCCGGTCCCCCGAGGCATCCGAGGGCTGGACCGGCAGCACCATCGGCTCCGCGATCGCTTCGTCCCATCGCCCCGCCGCCAGGTCGTAGTAGGGATAGCGGACCCGGGGGAGGACCAGACTCCCGGCGGAATCGGCCAGGACACTGAAACGGAAGCGCTTTTCCCCCTGGATGACTCCGCCTGGCTGTCGGATCAGATCCTGGGGGCGGTCCGGATACCCTCGGGCCCCGTCGGGCCAATCGACCACCGGAGGAGGCCACAGGGCGACGTTCCCGATGCCACTGAGGACCAGGGTCACGGGGATCGGTTCACCCGCCACCGCGGGATCCGGTGTCAGTTCGTAACCCAGGGCCAGCCGGGCGCCCGAAGGCCCCCCCAGGAGACCACCCTCCGGAGGCGACACCACCGCGATCGTCAGCGGGCCGCTCTCGAGCCGGTAGGATTTCTCCTCGCTGAAGTACTGCCGCCCCTGAGGAACGGCGAAGGCGAGGCCAGCCGGGGGAACGTCGATCCGCCCCGCCGTCAACGGGAACACCACCTGGTGGGCGACGTAGAGGTCGTACCAGACGCCATCCACCAGCCGACTGGCCGCGATCCCCGCCACCGAAGGCTGCACCGCGTTGAACACCCCGGCGATGGTCGGCGGACGCAACTCCGGTGGCCGTCGCAACTGCGACAACAGCTGCCGGGGAAACCAGGCCACGGTGATCAGGTCGAGCTGTTCGCCGACCACCACCGAGTCCCCGGAGGCCAGCAGACTCACCGCCACGTCGCCCCGCGCCGGGGATCTGGCCCGATCGAGAACGGCAGCGACCCGCGGGGACAGCACCGGCGCCGCCCGGCCCCCGGTCGACGTCACCTCGACCAGCATCTCCGGGGACAGCACCACCTGCCCGCCCTGCTCGACCCGGACCCCACCGATCATCCAGCGTCCGACTTGCTCCGCCCGGAGTTGGAACTCCATGACCAGGGTGACCGGGAGCGCCGGCAACGAGTCGCGACGCTCCGCCCGGCCCACGACCAGGAAGCCGTTGAACGTCGGCAGGAAGGTCCGGACCGGCGCCTTGCCGGCCAGCACCACCCGCACCGTGTAGGTGAGGGCATCGCCCACGGCCAGTCGCTCGCGATCCACCTCGGCGGACGCCTGCAACCCCTGGGTTCCGGCCAGAACCGCCAGCAGCAGGAGCACGGCTACCAGTCCTTCTTCCCGGCCGGAGCCCGCACCTGCTGTTGACGGGTCAACCGCGAGCGGGTGGCCAACTCCCCGCGCTCCACCGTGGCCAGGATCGCGTCCGCCTGGGCCTCCGAAAGTTCACCGGACGCCGGAGTGGGCGATTGCCCCTCGGACGGATCTGGCGGGGGCTGGGGGGCCTGGTTCTGACCTCCGGACGTCGGCGGGATCGGGTCGGGCGCCGCCAACTCAAGGTTCCACTTGGCCTCTCGCGAGGCCGGGCTCAGCAGCAGCGCCTCCCGAAACCGTGCCGCGGCATTCTTCTCCCGCTCGGGCCGGTCGGTGGAGTCGCGCCGAGCCGCGAGCAGCTGGACCAGGCCCAGGTTGTAGAGCGCCTTGAACCGCAGCTCCGGATCGAGCGTCTCGGTGGCCTGCGCCAGCGCCTCCTCCGCCTCAGCCAACCGGCCCGCGGCCAGCGCGATGGTGCCGGCATTGTACCAGGCGGTGTCCGGCGCCGTCCCGCTGGCGGCCTGAGCCCGGAAGGCGGCCTCGGCCTCGGCCGACCGGCCCTGCCCGGCCCGGCGACCGCCCGCCGACTGGCGCTGGGCATCCACCGGCGGCGACCCGGTGAGGAGCAGTCCCCCCATCCCGATCAGTGCCGCGGTCCGACGACCCACCGACTGCAGCAGCAGCGCGAGCATCGCCAGGAGTGCCATGAGCCACGCCAGCGGGTCGAGATCCGTCAGCCTCCGTTCCCGGATCGGCCGACGCGATAGTGCGGTCAGCACGTCCCGCACCGCTCCCGCCTGGTCGGATACCTCGGCCTGAACCACCGTGGCATCGAGGGCGTCGGCCATGACCGCGATCAGGTCATCCCGTCGGCGAGTTTCCACCACCGCGCCCTGATCGTCCCGCTTGTAGTCAATCAGACGACCGGTCATGTCCCTGATGGGAATCCGAGTCGGGGTCCCGCTGCCGACCGCGACCAGCACCACCCGGACGCCGGTGCGGCTGAGCTGTCGGGCCGCGGCCTGGATACCATCAATTGAATCGTGGGCCTCACCATCGGTGAAGATCACCAGCACCCGATCGCCACCCTCCAGCGATGGACCGAGGACCTGCTCCGCCTGGGTGAGCATCCCTTCCATCTCGGTCCCGCCCGCTGAGGCCAAGTCCGGATCCATGGCCTCGAGATACATCGCCGCGGCCGAATGATCGAGGGTCAGTGGGGTGAGGACGTAGCTCTGCCCGGCAAACGCGATGACCCCGATCCGGTCACCGGGAAGATCCTGCACCAGGCGCCGCGCCTCCGACACGGCGCGACCGAGGCGATGGGGTTCGGCATCCTCCGCCATCATCGACCGGCTGATGTCGATCGCCAGCAGCACGTTGAGGCCCCGCTCCTCGGCCAGCCGCTCCACCCGACCCCCGCGCGGACCGGCCACCCCCAGTGCCGCCACCAGCCCCGCGACCACGACCGCGGTGACCCCGAGCGGGCCCGCCCGACCGGCCTGGGCCCCCAGCTCGGCGGACCAGGAGTGCGCCATCGCGACCCGACGGCGGCGGGCCCAATGGGCCAATAGGCCGAGCAGCAGTGCCACCAGCGGCGCGGCCCACAGCAGGATCGGGTACTCGAACCTCATGGCACCCTCACCACCAGGGTGGCCCCAAGCAGGAGTTCCAGCGCCAGCAGGCCCAGGCCGGCGAGCAGAAACGGACGGGTCTGCTGTTCGGCATCGGTCTGAATCCGCTGGGATTGCTCCGATCGTTCCAGGGCATCGATCTGATTGAAGATCCGGCTCAGCGCCTCCCCATCGGTGGCCCGGAAGTAGCGACCGCCCGTCCCCTCGGCGATCTCAGTCAGGAGCGGTTCGTCATTTCTGACCGGGACCACTTCGTAGCGGAGCCCGCTGAGTCCGCGGCCGGTCGGAATGCGCGCCTCGCCTTGGGTGCCGACCCCGATGGTATAGACTCGCACGCCGAGCGTCTGAGCGGCCCGGGCGGCCGTGCGCGGATCGACCGCTCCCCGATTGTTCTCCCCATCGGTGAGAAGGAGCACCACCTTGGATCGGTTGGGAATCCGCCGCAGCCGGTTGAGTGCCGTCGCCAGCCCGGTCCCGATCGCCGTTCCGTCTTCGAGCCCTCCCACCCGGAGGTTGCCGATCGATTGTTCCAGCATCCGATAGTCGAGGGTGAGCGGCACCTGGGTCAGCGCTTCGCCCGCGAAGGTCACCAATCCGATCCGGTCGGCCTGGCGGCCTCTGACAAACGCGGTCGCCTGGCGCTTGGCCACTTCGAGTCGATTGGACGGGGCGAAGTCCTCTGCCAGCATGCTGCTCGACACGTCGATGGCCAGGACGATCGCGATCCCCTCACCGCGCAGCTGCATCTCGCCCGAGCCGAACTGGGGACCCGCTGCGGCAAAGGCCCAGAGCACCAGGGTGGCGGCGCGAAGGGCGGGAGGAATCCTGGGCCACCAGGAGGTGGTGGCCGCCTGGCCGGGGATCGCCACGTCGCTGATCGCCACCGCGACCTGGTGCCGTCGGCGGAACCAGAGCCAGAGCGGGATCGCCAGCAGGAGGAGCAGCATCCAGGGGCGGGCCAGGGTCATGACCGATCGCTCCCGCTCATTGCCAGCGCCGCCCGTTGCAACCGGGCCACCGCTTCCGGATCCCGCTCGCCGTATCGTGCCGCATCCAGCTGGGCCAGCAACCCCACCCGCTCCGCCGAGTCCGGGAGGGCCCGGATCCGGGCTCGCCACTCGTCGAGGACCGCGCGGGACTCTCCCGCCGCGAGCCATCGATCCAACCGTTGCGCCACCGGCACCCCAGCATCACCCGGCGGACTCATGACCCGGGGTCCCCGGCGTCTCCACCATTGGTGGAGCGGGAGCAGCCCCAACCCAGCCACCAGGAGCAGCAGCAGGACCGGCTGGGGGCTCCGCTCGAGCCGCTCGATCAGGGCTGCCGCCGGTTCCGGCGGGATCGAATCCGGTTCACCGCGCGGCAGGACCGATCCGATCTCCACCCGGGCCTGGCTCGCCGGCAGGGTGTCGGCCCAGCCGTCCGGCCGGACGGCGATCGGTCCGGGCAGTTCCACCCGATGCGACCCGGGGCGCCAGAACACCACCGGGTAGCGCAGTACGACCTCGCCCCCTCGGAGCACCACCATCGGCGCCGCGAGCGGGTCCAGCAGATCGGAAGACTCGATCGGGCGGGGGCGGATCGTGGCTCCTGCGGGGAGTCGGACCGTGCGCTCAATCCACACGGTGTCCCCGACCGTTGGTCGCTCCGGGACCTGGGGCAGTGCCAGGATGAGGAGCAGGAGGATCATCTTCCCCTCCGGTGGATGCGCCGGGCGAAGGCCCGCCGGAGCGGGATGGCATAATCTCCGGTGGTGGCGATCGGCACATGGTAGGCCCCGGCCGAGCGGATGCGATCCGCCCGGGCCGTCTGGCGGCGCTGCCCGGCGACGGTCCACTTCCGCCGCCGCTTCTCGTCGCCCAGGTCCACCAGCACTCGCTGACCCGATTCGGCATCCGCCAGCGTCAGCCACCCCGAGGGCACCGGCCTCGTGTCGCGCGGGTCATCCACCGTGATCGCGAAGACTTCGTGCCGGGTTGCCAGCTGGCGGAGCGCCTTGTCCCACTCCGGGGCGATGAAGTCGGAGAGGATGATCACCACACTGCGGTGCTTGAGCAGGCGGGCCGTGTGATGCAGGGCGGCCACCAGATCGGTGCCCTGCCCCGAGGGCTGAAACGCCAGCAAGTCGCGGATCACCCGGAGGGCGTGACGCCGCCCCTTGGCCGGAGGCACCACGTGTTCTATGTGGTCGGAGAAGACCAGGGCGCCGACCCGGTCGTTTTCCCGGGACGCGGCCAGGGCCAGCACGGCGGCGACTTCGATCTCGCGATCCCCCTTGGCGACCGGGTCACCGACCGTGGTCGAGGCAGAGCGATCCACCACGAGGAAGAACGTGATTTCCCGTTCTTCGGTGAAGGTCTTGATGTACGGCTCGCCAAGCCGGGCAGAGACGTTCCAGTCGATGGCGCGGTAGTCATCACCGTCGGCGTAGGCCCGGACCTCGGCGAACTCCATCCCCTGTCCCCGGAACACCGAGCGGTATTCGCCCGCCAGCAGGGTGTCGACCAGGCCCCGGGTCTTCAGGGCCAGGCGACGGACCTGCCGCAGAATCTCCGGAGGGATCGGGGGCATGGCGGCTGGTGCCCGTCAGGGCGTCCGGACCGCGGCTACCACCTTGGCGATGATGTGATCGGTGGTGACGTCCTCGGCCTCGGCTTCGAAGGTCAGAACGATCCGGTGGCGCATCACGTCCGGGGCAATGGCCTGGATGTCTTCGGGGATGACGAAGGCACGCCCTCGGAGAAAGGCCAGGGCCCGAGACGCCTGGGCCAGGGCAATGGAGGCCCGGGGCGAGGCCCCATACGCTACCAGCGGCGCGAGATCAGCCAGCCCGATGGCGGCCGGGCTCCGGGTTCCCCGCACCAGGTCGACAATGTAGTCCACCAGCCGGGGATCGAGATGGACGCCCCTGGCCTCCTGGCGGGCCTGCAGAATCGCGGCAGGCGTCAGCAGGGCGTCGACCGGAATCGGCTCCCCGCCACTCATCCGGACCAGGATGTCCTTCTCCTCCTGCCGGCTGGGATAGTCGACCCGCACCTTGAGGAGGAATCGGTCAAGCTGCGCTTCCGGCAGGGGATAGGTTCCCTCGCTCTCGATCGGATTCTGGGTGGCCAGCACCAGAAACGGCGAAGGGAGGGGGTAACTGGTACCGCTGATCGATACCTGGCGTTCCTGCATCGCCTCGAGCAGCGCGGACTGGACTTTGGCCGGGGCGCGATTGATCTCATCGGCCAGGACGATGTGGGCGAAGATCGGGCCCTTCTTGACCCCGAACTCCTGGGTCTTCATGTCGAAGACCATGGTCCCGATGACATCGGCGGGGAGCAGGTCCGGGGTAAACTGAATCCGCGAGAAGCTGGCGTGGATGATCTCCGCCAGAGTGCGAACCGCCAGGGTCTTGGCCAGCCCCGGCACTCCCTCGAGGAGGATATGCCCTCCGGTCAGCAGCCCGATGACCAGCCGCTCGACCATGAGCTCCTGTCCCACCAGCCGGCGGCCGACTTCGGCCACCGCCTCGCGGATCATCCGGGTGGCTTCCTCACCGCTGGCGGTCGGGACCTTGGCTGTGGTCATTCCCCCCCCTCGGGGTCGAGCTTGATCGCCTTGTAGAGGGCGGTGAGCTCCTCAGGGAGCAGCGGGCGCGAAGTGCCCGGCGCCAGATCGCCCAGCCGGATCGGACCATAGGACATCCGGGCCAGCCGCTCCACTTTCAGGCCCATGGCCTGGCACCACTTCCGGACGATATGGTGACGCCCTTCGGTCAGTGTGAGATCCACGATGCTCCGCCCGCCATGCCCACCCCGGACCCGGACCTGGGTCGGCTGCACCGGGCGACCATCGACCAGAACCTTTCCGAGGACGGCCTGCTCCACCTCCGCGGTGGGTCGGCCATGGACCAACGCCGTGTACCGGCGCGGCACCCGATACCGGGGGTGGGTCAGCCGGAAGACCGCGTCGCCGTCGGTGGTCAGCAGCAAGAGGCCGGTGGTCATCACGTCCAATCGCCCTACGTACGCCAGTCCGGCCGGGTTTTGAATCAGATCAAAGACGGTCCGGCGACCTTCCTCGTCGCTGGCCGTGGTGATCACGCCGAGCGGCTTGTGGAACGCGAGCCAGCGCCGGTCCTTGAGCTTGACCACCCGCCCATTGACGGTGAGCTTCTGGCGGGCCGGGTCCACCTTCGACCCGATGGCCACCACTTTCCCGTCTACCCGCACCTTGCCGGCCCGGATCAGTTCCTCCGAGGCGCGCCGCGAGGCCACTCCAGCCCGCGCCAACGACCGT
>ERZ1292633.2588-Hain-H41-02um-R1-2588-length-18357-cov-5_pt1 | contig 18357 bp, 16 predicted proteins | sample MGYA00564406_ERZ1292633 | MGnify/ENA primary metagenome ERZ1292633 (study PRJEB36523, sample SAMEA6512639) | groundwater metagenome | collected 2019-01-08 | study: AquaDiva: Metagenomics assemblies of 32 groundwater samples | reverse complement strand
CAGTAAAACCACACAGAAATGTGTGGTTTTTTGTAAATTGAGGTAAAAGTGTTAAAATATAGTATAAAGTTATCCACATTGACAATAGGTGAACGATTGTTTACTATAAAATTAACAAGTAAAATCAAGAATCATGAATCCTTGGATTAAGTTAAGTCTAGACTACGCAAGCCAAAAAAGTTATCTTGATGATCTCTTCCATGTTTATCCAACAATCCCTGATGGAATCAGAGATTTGGACAAGGCGCTTTGGAAAGAAGTTGAAACATCTTTCAGAAAAAAAGATAATAACGGACTTTTAAAAAGTCTTTTAAAGTTAAATTTATTTCCCATTAAAGATTCTTATGTAGCATATTTAAAAAGAGACAAAGCTTCTTTGGAACGAAATCCTGCAACCGTAGCTCGTCTGTCTGGTCGTTTGTATGAAATGGGACTTGATGCAATATTTTCTCGTTGCTCTGAGCCAAAAGAAACTAATCGACAGATAGGGCCATTATTTAGACGTTGGTTATATAAAAAATCTTTAGGAATTGAACCAGTTAAGTCAGGGCAATTTTTAAGTTCGAAAAATAATGCAATTTTAGATGCTGGCGATGCAGAAACGATGGCTTTTGCAAAAAAGCATTTTAATTACAAGCACAATAAAGGTTTGGATTTAGTTGCGCGCTTCAATGGGAAATATGTTATCGGGGAGGCAAAGTTTTTAACTGATTTTGGGGGTCACCAAAATGCCCAATTTAATGACGCTATCTCTACTATTAAAGCAAAAAATGTTAATGCAATTAAAATAGCAGTGCTTGATGGAGTCCTTTTTATAAAAGGGAATAATAAAATGTATAGAGACATAACAACAAAATATAAAAATGAAAATATTATGAGCAGTCTTGTCTTAAGAGAATTTTTGTATCAAATTTAATTATTTTATGTATTTACAATATCCAAACAAAAAAACAGAAAGCCAGATTCTAAATACCGAAAAAGCAACTTTGGAAATACAGACTGGGCAAGGGGCTGTCAATAAGCTAATACAGGGGGACAATCTTGCAGTACTTAAATCCCTTCTCGAAGACTATGATCTTGGTGGCAAAGTGGATTTAATTTATATTGACCCGCCTTTCGCGACAAATGGGCATTTTAAAATTGGAGAAGAAAGGGCAAACTCAATTAGTAGTAGTAAAGGTGACGAAATCGCTTACAGTGATGTTTTGGTAGGGGATGATTTTTTAGAATTTTTAAGAGAACGCTTAATCCTATTAAGGGAGTTAATGTCGGAAAAAGGTTCAATATATTTGCATATTGATTATAAAATTGGCCATTACGTCAAACTTATAATGGATGAGGTGTTTGGTAAGCAAAATTTTAGAAATGACATTACTCGAATTAAATGCAATCCGAAAAATTTTTACAGGAAAGCCTATGGAAATATTAAAGATTTAATACTTTTTTATTCAAAAACAGATAGTCCAATATGGAATGATCCAAAGAACCCATTTTCTGATGAAGACGTGGAGCGTTTGTTTAAAAAAGTTGACGAAAACGGCAGAAAATATACCACAATTCCTTTACATGCACCAGGGGAGACAGTTAATGGGAAGACGGGTCAAAAATGGGGGAGTATTGAGCCACCAAAAGGCAGACATTGGCGCAGTAAACCGGAAATCCTTGAGGAATGGGATAAACAAGGCTTAATTGAGTGGTCCGCGAATGGAGTACCAAGAAAAAAAATTTTTATTGATGAAAAAGATGGTAAAAAAATGCAGGATATTTGGGAGTTTAAGGATCCTCAATATCCTCAATATCCAACTGAAAAAAATATAGACATGCTGAAATTAATTATTAGCGCCTCATCAAATGAAGACAGTATTGTCTTAGATTCATTTTGCGGCTCAGGCACTACACTTATTGCGGCTCAAGAATTGAATCGTAGCTGGATTGGTATTGATAAATCAGATCATGCAATAAAAGTTGTAAAAAATAAACTGTTAAAATTCCAACCAAGTCTTTTTTCTAAAATAAAATTTGAATTAATAAAACAAGTTGAAATACAATCTAAAATCGTTACCGGGTCTTCAATAAAGATTCAGCAACCAAAAGCAGAATTTAGTTATTAGATTTGAATCGTATATTAATTAGTGTAACATTTTTGGCTCTTTGGGTATTATCTTGATATAATAGTAATATAAATATTAACTAAAATAAACATATTTACCCCGTTAGACTTTTGATATCTTAAAATCAATAGTTTATGGGGCGAAAGGAAATTTTATGGCATTATTAGATGATAAGTCTGTTGGGGTGGAAAATACATTTCCAAAGTGGCTGGTTTCGGGTTTAGGCGGGCTTTTAATCGCTTTTGTGGCGCTGTTGATAGTTCAGCAGGGTTATAGTTTAAAAACAGTTATAAAAAACCAAAAGCCGGCGAACACCATTTCGGTTTCGGCTGAAGGGAAGATAAAATCCGTGCCGGATTTGGCTACGGTAACTATTGGGGTAATGTCTCAAGGGGCAACGGCTACTGAAGTAAAAGATTCCAACAATAAGAAAATTAATAAAATTATAGACTTTATAAAAGCCCAAGGCATAAAGGCCGAAGATATAACTACTTCCCAGTTTAGTTTTTATCCGCAACAGGATTGGCAAAGCGGTAAAGGAACAATTATTGGTTACCAGAGCGATCAAACAGTTACGGTTAAGGTAAAAGGCGTGGATAAATCGCAGACGGTAATGGAAAAAGTTTTGGATGGAGCGGTTAATAATGGAGCTAATCAAATTCAGGGAATTTATTTCAGCTTTGAAAACCCGGAAGCTGTACAGCAGGAAGCCAGAAAACAAGCTATAGACAATGCCAAAATAAAAGCTCAAGGCTTGGCTAAGGAAGCTGGTCTAACATTAGGCAAGGTAGTAAGTATTGCCGAAACTAATTCCGGTATTGGAACTCCTATAATATACGCGAACGCCGCTGTTGGAATGGGCGGAGGCGGAATGGATAAGTCTGTGGCACCAAATATTGAGCCAGGCAGCCAGGATATTACCGAAAGCATGACTGTGGTGTTTGAAGTTAAATAGACCGCGGATACGCGGATAGGCGCGGATAACGCGGATATAAAAAAACCAACACCCAATTGGTGTTGGTTTTTTTATGCTCTAAGCAAACTCATAAGCCGAATTCTGTTTTTCCGCCAAAGGCGGACCACCAATATATAAATATATGAAGTGGAAATAATCATCTATCTTGTCCCGATATTACTATCGGGATCGAGCAGCCTACCAAATTTGGCCTTGCACTCAAGTAAGGATTTAGCCGTTTCACCCCCAATATTACTATTGGGACTCGCCCAGCCCTTTGAAACAAAAGGCTGGGCGGATTTTTCTTTCGAAAAAATCCGTCTCTGTTCGCACCTCGAGACTTGGCCCAGCCCTTTCTTGCGAAAGAGTTGGGTTGCTTCTGACGGGAATTACCCGCTACCAGTTTTGATAACTCTATAGGGGTTATCAAATAAGTGTTCGGACTTTCCTCCCAACCGCACCTCACTGCCGTTCGGCACGGCAAGTCAAAAGTTTTTAAAGTCCATAAGGTTTATAAAGTTGATGTAGTGTGCAGTGACTTTATAAACTTGATAACTTTTAACATTATAACTTGTCTGTGCTGAGCGCTAGCGAGGCGCAGTCGAGCGATTATTCGGTTTGCTTAGAGCAAATGGTATTATAGCAAATATTGACTAATGTGTCAATATTTGGTGTAATAACGTCCTTTTTTATAAGTTAAATAAATGTTATAATATACAAATATGAGCCCTATAATACAGCTTTTGGGGTTATGGGGATAAATTACGTAATTATTGATAATTGTTAATTCTAGGCCTTATTTTTGAGCTAAGTCTAGAAATAGAAAGTTGTTATACGGGGTGAAAAAAACAGAACTGATTTTTAACCTAATTTCCATACCGGTGGATGCTGTTTCCTTGCTTTTGGCCGGGATCGCCTCATTTTATTTGCGACAAAAAACCACTACTATTGTAGGTCCGATTATATATCAACTGGATGTCAATAATTTTTTATCCGTGGTTTACAAAATAATTGCTTTTTTAATTTTAATTTTTGCCTTTTTGGGCCTGTATAACTTAAAAGGCACGCGCAAATTTATATCAGAGTCCGGCAAAATAATTATCGGGGTTTCGTTGGGGCTATTAGTGGTTATTTTACTTTTCTTTTTTAACCAAAACATTTTTCCTTCCCGGTTTATTATTTTAGCTACTTGGGGGTTGGGGATTTTTTTGGTTATTTGCGGTCGTTTGGTGTTAAAATTACTTCAAACATTATTATTTTCCAAAAACATCGGGTTACACAAACTAGTTATAATTACTGGCGGTATTGAACTGCCGACAATTGAAAGCGTATATAAAAATAAAAACAACGGCTATGAGATTATTGCGGAATTGCCGCTAAATGGAAATCTTTTTGACGAATTGGAACAATTGTATTTAAACGGACAAATTGATGAAATATTACAAACTAACACTGGCCTTAATGACGCGAATAATTTAAAATTGGTGCAGTTTGCCCGCGGCAAAGGGCTTAAATTTAGCTTCGTCCCGAATTTATTTGAAGTCCAGAGAAATATTATTGAAACAGAAAATTTAAACGGATTGCCGGTTATTAGCCTAAAAAATACCCCGCTAGATGGTTGGGGTAAAGTTAGCAAAAGAGTTTTGGATTTATTGGTCAGTGCGGTTTGTCTGTTTTTAACATCCCCGCTGTTTTTTATTATCGCCTTGGCAGTAAGAGTTGATTCCAAAGGCAAGGTTATATATTCCGCGCTGAGGGGCGGGCGTGGCAAAGACTTTCAATTTTATAAATTCCGCAGTATGTATAGCCACTTAAGTATTGGCCATGATTTTGGCGGAGAGCAAGCAGAAAAAATTAGACAAGAATTGTGGCACACAAATGATCGCGGCGGAGAGAATGGGCCATTTTTAAAAATTAAAGACGATCCGCGCGTCACTAAAGTCGGCAGATTTTTAAGACGCAGTAAGTTGGATGAGATTCCACAATTTTGGAATGTGCTAAAAGGGGATATGAGTATGGTTGGCCCAAGAGCTCATGTTTTGGATGAAGTTGAAAAATATCGGGCACGCTATCCTAGAATGTTTAGCATTAAGCCCGGAATATTTGGGTTGTCGCAAATCGCTCAAGTGGCTTGGCCGGATTTGCCGTTTGAAGAGGAGATTCGCTTAAATACTTTTTATATTGAGAATTGGTCGCTGTGGCTGGACATTAAAATTTTAGCAAAAACCTTTTGGCTGTTATTTTTTGCAAAAAAACCGAAAGCGAATTACTAATGAATATATCTAAATTAAATATAGCCTTAGCGCATGATAGTTTAACGCAACTTGGCGGAGCGGAGAGGGTCTTGGAAGCTCTGCACGAAATTTATCCCCAGGCTCCGGTTTTTGTTTTAGTGCAGAACAAAAAGTTAAAAGATAAATATAAAACATGGGACATTCGCACTTCCTGGCTGCAAATATTTTACAATATTTTCCCTAAGCTTCAATATTATTTGCCAGTTATCCCTTTAGCGGTTTCGTCTTTAGATTTTAAAGGGTATGATTTGGTTATTTCCACAAGCTCTGGGTTTATAAAAAATATCACAGTTCCAAAAAACCGTGTACATATAAATTATTGCCATACACCAGCCAGATTTTTATGGAGCGAGCCGGAATATGTAGACCAGGAAGTCCCGACAATTTTAAAACCGTTGGCAAAGTTATGCATAAAATTAATGAAAAAGTGGGACTATAATGGCGCCCAGCGGGTTAATTATTTTATTTCCAATTCAGCGGAAGTACAAAAACGAGTGAAGCAGTTTTATAATCGCGAGAGTGTAGTAATCTATCCATTTGTGGATTTGAGTTTGTGGGAACCAGTTTTGACTTCTGCCATTGCGAGTGCAGCCGAAGCAATCCCTTCTCAGAAAAAGATTGCTTCGTCGGATGCACTCCTCGCAATGACAGTTAAAAAACAAGATTATTTTTTACTTGCCGGACGGCTTCAGGCGCATAAAAAAAATGAGCTAGTAATTGAAGCTTTTAACGAATTGGGTTTACCGCTTCATGTTGCGGGTACCGGCAGGCAGGAAGAATATTTAAAGTCTATTGCCAAAAATAATATTAAATTTTTAGGCAAAATTTCTGACAGGGAGTTAAGAAATGAATACAGCGGGGCCCTCGCGTACATTTACCCGCAAATAGAAGACTTTGGCCTTATGCCGCTGGAAGCCGCCGCGTGCGGCACCGCAACGCTGGCTTATGACAAAGGAGGCAGTTTGGAAACCATCGTCAGAGGGGTAACGGGCGAGTTTTTTTCTTCCTATAATAAAGACGAAATTAAAAAAGCCATTTTAGCTTGGAACTATAAAAAGTATTCGGCTGAAAATTTACAGCAACAGGCAAAAAAGTTTAGCAAAGAAAAGTTTAAAAAATCATTTATGGAATTTGTTTCCAAACTATGAAAATAGCCATTGACTTGCGCAGTTTGTCTTCCGGCAGTATATCCGGGGTGGAGAATTATACGCTCAACCTGCTGGACAACCTGCTTAAGTTAGACAAAACCAACCAGTACACATTATTTTATAATTCTTTTTTCAACAAGCAGTTGGGCGACTTTCACTATGTAAATTCCAAAGTAATTCATTCCCGGTTGCCAAATAAAGTTTTGAATATTGGTTTAAAGCTTAAAGCGCTAAAGCTGGAGCAGTTGGCAGGGGACTTTGACCTGTTGTTTATGCCGAATTTAAATCAGTACCATATTTCTAATTCAGCCAAGCTTGTCATAACCACACACGACCTTTCGCCGGTTCTTACCCCGGAATTTTATGATGTCAAAAGAAGAATGTGGCATAAATTTTTAAATTATAAGCGGGCTTTTGCCCGGGCAAATATTTTATTTGCCGTATCCGAGTACACAAAAAATGATCTAATTAAAGTGTTTAACATTGCGCCCGAAAAAATTAAAGTTATATATCCTGGCTTGGATCATAATATATTTAATCCGAGCGTGATGGAAGAAGATCAAAGGAATTTGCGAAATCGGTATGGTTTGCCGGGGGATTTTTATTTATTTTTGAGCACCATTGAACCCCGGAAAAATTTAAAAACGCTGATTAGGGCATTTGAACAGGTCAACAATTCCGTACATTTAGTTATTGCCGGGCGTTTGGGTTGGAAATATAAAAAAGATTTTGCGCTTATTAAAAAAAGTAAAAAAAATGCTAAAATAAAGTATATTGGCTACATATCCGAAAGCGACAAGCCCGCGCTGATAAAAATGGCTAAGGCTCTGGTTTACCCTAGTTTTTATGAAGGTTTTGGTTTTCAGCCATTAGAAGCCTTTGCCTCGGGTACGCCTGTAATTGCCAGCCATGTTACCTCTTTACCGGAAGTGGTGTCCGGCGCTGGCTTATTAATTAACCCTTACAGCGTGGACGATTTAAGCTTTGCCCTAACCGAGATTGTCGCAAATAAAGCCCTGCGCGCGAGTTTAATTGAAAAAGGATTACTGCAAGCAAAAAAGTTTACTTGGGTAAAAACAGCCGAGGAAGTTTTGAATAATTTTAAGCTATTATAATGCAAAAAAGAATCGGCTTGGACATAAGAATATTTGGTACTAGAATGGGCGGCATTGGCCGCTACGCTCAGGAATTATTTCCGCGGATTTTAAGCGCCGATAAGGAAAATTTCTACTTTTTATTTTACAATAAAAAAACCGTTGATCCGGCGGAACTGGAAGTTTTTAAGCAGTTTAAAAATGCGCGGTTAATTGAAACAGCCGTTCGGCATTATTCATTTGCCGAACAGGTGTCATTTTTAAGATTACTAAATAAACACGATTTGGATTTGGTTCACTTTCCGAATTTTAATGTTCCGTATTTTTATAAACGGCCATTTATTACTACTATCCACGATATGGTGCATCATAAAATCAGCGGAGCTAAAAAAAGCAGGCTGCTGCATTTTATGGCCTATACAAAAATTATTGAAGCCGCGGCAAAAAATTCTCAAGCCATTATTACGGTATCGGAATATTCCAAGCAAGATATTGTCAAATACCTTAACGTACGTCCAGAAAAAATTCATGTTACCTATGAAGGATCGTCTTTAAACATAAACGTGGGCGAGGGATTGGTTAGTGAAGTCAAAAAACGCTATTTGCTTCGCCGCCCGTATTTTTTATTTGTCGGGGTGTTGGAGCGAAAAAAAAACATTGTTAACTTAACCCGCGGGTTTGATTATTTCTTACAAAAATATAAAGCCGATATGGATTTGGTGGTTGTCGGCAAAGCCGATTCTCATTACCCGGAAATAAAACACAAAGCTTTAGACATAAAAAATATCGACCGTCTGGTATTTACCGGACAAGTCGAAGAAGACGAGCTTCGGGCTTTATATAAAGGGGCTTATTGTTTTGCTACCGCTTCCTTACATGAAGGTTTTGGCTTACCGGGGGTAGAGGCTTTAAGTTTTGGCTTGCCGCTGCTGGCCTCGAATATTCCGGTATTTAACGAAATATATGATAATGCTTGTATTTATTTTGATCCGCTCGACCCCAAAGATATTGGAGAAAAAATGCACCTGCTTTCCCGGGACGACAGATTTTACGGTCAAATTCAAGAAAAAAGTTTTCAGCGAAGTTTATTGTTTAGTTGGGATAATACCGTTAAGGAGACTTTAAAAATTCATCGCAAAATTTTAGTATGAAAATTCTTCTTGCAGGTGGCGGCAGCGGCGGATCGGTTTCCCCGTTACTTGCTGTTGCTAACAAAATTATAACCCACCATCCGAAAGCGCATTTTTTGTTAGTGGGAACAAATATTGGACCGGAAAAAAATATGGCCCAAGCGCAGCATATTGAATTTACGCCAATTACGGTGGCGAAATTTCGTCGATATTTTTCTTGGGCTAATTTTATCGCGCCATTTTTATTTATTGGCGCGTTTTATCAAAGTTATAAAATTTTAAAAAGCTATAAGCCGGATTGTGTTTTTGGCGCTGGTAGTTTTGTGCAGGTTCCAATAATTTGGGCCGCTTGGTTTTTAAACATTCCTTCGGTCATTCACCAACAAGATGTGGTATTAAGCTTGGCCAATAAACTCTGCCAGCTTATCGTGTCCAAAATTACAGTAACCTTTCCCGAATCGCAAGCTAATTTTTCTAGTTCTATAGGAATTTTTTATAAAAAGAATCCGGATAAGGTAGTAGCCACCGGCAATCCTTTCCGAGAACAATTAGTAAACGGCAATAAACAAATAGCCATAACCAACTTTAAACTCAAAAGCGATTTGCCCACGTTGCTGGTTTTGGGCGGCGGTACCGGGGCGGAATTTTTTAATCAGTTAATAAAAAATTGCCTGCCGGATTTAGGCAAAACCGTGCAAATCATTCATGCGACCGGCCGCGGCAAAGGAGAAAATATACAACATGAAAATTACCATGGACTGGCATTCCTGAAAGAAGCCGATTTAGCCAATGCTTATGCCGCGGCCGACATAGTTTTGTCCCGAGCGGGGTTATCGGCAATTACTGAGCTGGCGTATTTGAAAAAATTGAGCATAATTGTGCCAATGCCCCACAGCCATCAGGAGATAAATGGTCAGTACTTAATGTCAAAACAGGCGGCAATTGTTATTCCCCAGCATAAAATTACCTCAAAGAATTTTACCGGCCTCATTCGTAAATTAGTATTTGCTCAGGAAGTAAAACTGGAATTGGAAGAGAATATTGGAAAACTTATGCCCAAAAATGCTGGAGCAAAAATTGCGGAAATTATTATTAAGTTGGCGGAAAAATAAATGGAAAACACAAATACACGCCCCAAAGTCGGTTTGGCCCTATCCGGCAGCGGCAATCGCAGCGCTTTTTATATTGGATTTTTAGAATATTTATTGGAACAGAATGTTAAACTGGATTATATTACCGCTTGTAGCGGAGGCAGTTTAGTGGCCGCCGCTTACGCCTGCGGAACTCTACCGGAATTTAAAAAGCTAATTTTGTCTTTGACCCCCGAACTCCTTAAAACATACATGGTCAGGTCAAACGGGGGAGGCTTATTTAACATAGATTTATTTGAAGAAGCGGTTAAGACTTTTACCAAAGGTATGAATTTTGAAGAAATTAGGCCCCTTATGGGTTTTGTAGCTGTGGATATTCAGACCGGGGAAAAAGTTTTGCTGTGCATGGGCGACATTGCCCGCGCGGTCAGAATCTCCTGCACCCTGCCGGGGATATTTGAACCAGTGCAGTGGGGAGGTAAAACGCTGATAGACGGCGGGTTGCTCACTATGGTGCCTGGGGATTTTTTAAAGCAAGCCGGGATGGACGTAACAATTGGCGTTAATATGCGCGGTACTAAACATATATTTACGGAGAATCTAATTTCCGCCAAGAAATTTTTTAATCTGCTAAAAAAGATTTTTTTAATTGATAATTTGGAGAATATCTTACATAATATATTTACTGATGAATCTGAAGGTTTAAAGAAACCGCGAATGTTTGAAGTTATTGGCAAGAGTCTGGATTTGGCTATTGAAGCCAACAAAAAGAACTCTAACGTTGAAGAAAATTGCGATTTAATGATCTATCCGGGGATTCCCAAATTTAAAAAGAATGAATTTTCTCCGAAAACCAATTTATATTTTTACCAGCGGGGCAGGGGAGTTGCCGCGGAAAATATTGAAAAAATAAAGCAATTAATTAAGCAACAAGTCTAATAAGAAATAATAATGCGTTTAGATTTTAATTTATACGAAATGTTAGCTCCCGGAGCCAAGATATATTTTGTTGGCTTGGGAGGCATTGCCATGTCAGCCGCCGCTGCCATTGCCCAGAATATGGGTTATGAAGTAACTGGGTCTGACAGCAAGGAGTTGTATTCTCCGTCCAAAGAAGTGTTAAAAAATTCTGGCATTGAGTGTTTTTTTGGTTATGATGAAAAACATATTATTGAAAGCAAGGCGATACTTTTTGTTTTGTCTGCCGGGGAAACCGAAAGCAATCCGGAAGTGGCCTATATTGTAAAAAATAATTTGCCGCGGGTATCTTTTGCCGAACTTCTATATGAGTTAAGCAAAGACAAACTGCGGGTTGTGGTAGCAGGGACTCATGGCAAATCTACCACTGCGGGCCTCTTGGGGCATTTGTTTAAGAATTTAGACGACAGCGCCTTTATGGCCGGAGCGGTGCTTCAAAATTACCAAACTAATTTTTACGTGGGGAATGGCAATTATTTTATTTTTGAAGGAGATGAGTATAAATCTCAATTTGATGATCCAACACCAAAATTTCATTATTACCGACCGGATATTTTAGTGTTAACCAATTTGGAGTTTGACCACCCGGATGTATTCAGCGGTCTGGAGGCTTTGGAGGACGAGTTTGCCGAACTGATTGATAAAATGCCGGAAGATGGTTTAATTATTTATAACGCGGACGATGCGGTGTTGCCCAAGCTGGTTCACAGAAGCAACATTTCCAGTGTGTGTTTTGGCGTACATAATGATGCGGATTTTAAAATAGAACAGGCGCAATATGGCAGTGAATTTACAACTCTGCAAATATCAAACAAATATTCCAAAAATGTAGCTGGTAAATTGCTTGGCGCCACCGAACAGTATAAAATTCAACTGCCGGGGGAAATTAACGTTTATAACGCCCTTGCGGTAATTGCCACTCTGCGGTCGCTGGGCTTTAGTCAGGACCAAATAGCATTAGATTTACTATCGTATAAAGGCGTAAAAAGAAGGTTTGAGTTTGTGGGAGTTAAAAATAAGGTAATTATTATAGACGATTATGCTCACCACCCAACCGCGGTCAGGGAAACTTTAAAAGCTGCCAGGCTTCGGTATCCTAAAGGAAAAATTTGGGCCGTGTTTGAACCGCACACTTTTTCCAGAACCAAAGCCACTTTGGAAGATTTAGTTACCAGTTTTGATTCGGCCGACGAAGTGTTGATCTCCGAAATTTATCCGGCACGGGAAAAAGTGTCAGAAGCTACTATTAAATCTGAAGAGGTGATCGCTTTAATTAAGGATAAAGGATTAAGGATAAAGGATAACATTCGCCTAATTCATAATAAACAGGAGGCGTTAGGTATTTTGAAAGCCGAAACTAAACCATCCGATGTCGTGATTGTTATGGCCGTCGGTGCTTTTAATCGGCTGGCTTACGAATTAAAAGAAATTTTGTAAACAAAAGTGCAAATTCAAGAAAATATTTTATTAGCCCCTTATACCACGTTTAAAATTGGCGGCCCGGCCAAGTATTTTTGTGTGGTGCGGGATGAATTTGACGCTCTACAGGCTTTTGAATTTGCTAAATCGCGAATGCTTAAAACCTTTATTTTGGGCGGCGGCAGTAATTTACTTATTAGCGACAACGGCTTTGACGGCTTGGTAATAAAAATTGTAAATAAAGGTGTGGAAATTTTAAGCCGGGAAAATAATCAGGTTGTGCTTAAAGTGGCTTCGGGGGAAGTTTGGGATGAAGCGGTTAGTTTTGCTGTCAGTAATAACTGGTGGGGGATTGAAAATTTGTCCCATATTCCGGGCAGCACCGGAGCTATCGCCGTGCAAAATGTCGGGGCTTATGGCCAGGAAGCCAGTGGCACTGTTGAATCGGTATTGGTGCTTAATACTGAGACACATCAAATTTCCTCACTTTCAAATGCTGAATGCGATTTTTCTTATCGGCGAAGTATTTTTAATTCTACCAATAAAGGTAAATATATTATATTTGATATAATTTTTAGGCTTTCTGTCTTGCCCAAGCCGGTATTGGATTATCGGGATTTAAAACTAAAATTTAGCCAAGGTAACCCCAGTATTTTGCAAATTCGTCAAGCGGTTATTGAAATTCGAAATAAAAAGTTTCCTTTTCCTATAAAAGCAAAAAATGGCAATGCCGGGTCATTTTTTAAAAATCCAATTTTGAGCCCCGAAGTTTACACACAATTGAAATCTACATTTGTTAATAGCTTCGGTAGCCACGCGGTTGAAAAGTTGGATACTGAAAAATTTGAAGAGCTGAATCAAATTAAAGTACCGGCTGCTTTTTTAATTGAACTTTGTGGTTTAAAAGATTTGGAACTGGGCGGCGCGGCAATAAATCAAAATCAGCCATTGGTGATTATTAACAAAACCGGCAAGGCTACAGCGACGGATGTTTTAGGTTTAGCTGAAAAAGTGAAAACGGCAGTGTTGGAAAAAACCGGCTTGTCTTTGCAATTTGAGCCGGAGTTGATTGGATTTTGATTGTCTGATAAAATTAAGTATAGATAATTTTGGAAAATTAATGTGTCTGTAAACAGGCGCGAGAATAAAAATAAGGGTCAGTTGCCCAAATGGGCTTTTTGATGCAAAATAAGATGGCTTGAGAAAAATTTTCAAAACAAATTTTGATGTTTACCTAAAAGGTAAGCGGATAAATTTTTTTGGGAATTTTGCCAAGCGAGCTTGTTTTGGGCAAAAATGACATTTGGGCAACTGACCCAATACAAAAATGAATTTTAACCTGAAAGCCACCAATACTACCGCCACGCCGGCAATAAAAAATTTTATAACCGAAAAATTGGAATCAATTGAAGTATTTTTGAAACCGGAAGATAAAGTAAGAGTGGAAATTGAAGTCGATAAAAAACGCACCAAGGAGCCTGCCTTTAGAGCGGAAATAGACATTCAACCGCGCGGATATTTTGCGGAGGCCCGGGGAATAGACATTTATGTCGCTTTTGATATAGTTATGGGTAAAATTAAAGAACAGTTAACCAGAAACAAAGATAAAAAAGTTAGCATGCGCAGAAGGCGTCTAAAAGTGAAGTAGAAGTGAAATAATCTTTAAAACACCCGGCCCTTTTATTAAAAGAGCCGGGTGTTTTTTAATAGAATTTTTTTAGAACGGTTTGGAATCCGCCTTTTTTATTGGCCAATTCTCGGCTTCCTCTAGAAACTGTGGCTACGCTGACTTTGAGTTTTTTTGCAATTTCCCTGTGAGTAACGCCTGCTTTGATCATCTTTACAATTTGCCAGCGAACCGCCAAGGCTTGCCCGTAAATAAGGAGTGGAAAATGAGAGAGATCGAAATCGGCGGCTGTTTCCGATTGAAGAAAACGTTTTGGAAGATTCCGGCCGGAACCCCATGCCGGATTTTATCCATTGACGCCACCGGCATCACGATGGAGTTTGCCTTCACCGGAGATGTAATTCTGCGAAACATAGCCAGATCCGTGTCTTTTTCCGAATTTGCCGGCCTTTTAAAGCCGGCAAGAAAGACAAGCTTTGGGCCGCCATAACAATATTTGGCGGCCTTTTCAACATCAACAGTTTTTGGTATAATTTAACCACTGTTTTAACAAGGTTAATTGAGATATTTTGCTTAATTGAAAGGATATAAATGTCATTTTTTTATAAATTTTTTGGCGGGGAAAGCACAGCGTCGGAAAAGTATGCCGGAAGTCTCGCGGAAGTAAATTCATACAAAGAAGAAACCGCGGGTTTAAGTAAAGAGCAGATTCAAAAAGAAATCCAAGAGTTTAAAGTTGAAATAAAAAAGTTAGAAGCCGACAAGGAAATTTTTGAACACCTGCGCGAAATTGCCCCGCGTGTTTTCGCGCTTACCAGAGAAGCCGCCAAGCGCTCTATTGGGCAGTTTCATTACGACGTCCAAGTTATTGGCGGGTTTGTGCTAGCCGACAGCAAAATCGCGGAAATGAAAACCGGTGAAGGGAAAACCTTAACAGCCACTCTGCCGTTGGTCTTATTCTCTTTAGCCGGCCGTGGCGCTCACTTAGTTACGGTTAACGATTATTTAGCCAGGTGGCAAGCTTCGTTATTGGGTCCGGTCTACAAATATCTTGGTCTTTCCACGGCTTCCATTCAGCATGAGGCGTCTTTTATATTTGACGACAGTTACCAACCGGAAGCGGCGGAAATCGAACAAATCGAAGGTGAAACCCAAGGACTGGTTATGGATGTTAAACACATGAAGCCGATTTCCAGAAAAGAAGCTTACACGGCGGACATTACTTACGGCACTAACAACGAATATGGTTTTGATTTCCTGCGAGATAATATGGTGCAGAATGTAAATCAGCTGGTACAGCGTGAATTATTTTTTGCCATTGTGGACGAAGTAGACAGTATTTTGGTTGATGAAGCCCGTACCCCGTTAATTATTTCTTCGCCCGACAGCGAGCCAACCAGCAAGTATTACGACTTTGCCAAATTAGTCAGCCGTTTAAATGAGCAAACCGATTATACCGTGGACGAAAAGCATAAAGCCGCCAGTTTGTCCGACGCGGGCATTTCCAAAATCGAGGAAATTCTAAAAATTCCAAATATTTACGACACCTCCAAAGGAGTTACCACTATTCACCACATTGAGCAGGCTCTTCGAGCCATGACCCTATTTAAAATTGACCGGGATTATGTGGTTAGGGAAGGCGAAATAATTATTGTGGATGAATTCACCGGCCGGCTGATGTTTGGCCGCCGATACTCTGAGGGGCTTCACCAGGCCATTGAGGCGAAAGAAAATGTAAAAATCCAAGCCGAGAGCAAGACTTTAGCAACCATCACCTTTCAAAATTTATTTCGGTTGTATAAAAAATTATCCGGCATGACCGGTACGGCGAAAACAGAAGAAGAAGAGTTCTTTAAAATTTATCAACTTACCGTTGAACAAGTGCCGACCAATAAGGACATGGTGCGCAAAGATTTGCCGGATGCGGTATATAAATCTGAAGAGGTAAAATTTAAGGCCATTGCCTTGGAAGTTAAAGCTCGACATAAAAAAGGCCAGCCCGTGTTAATTGGTACCGTAAGCATTGCCAAAAACGAAATGCTATCAGATGTATTAAAACAGGAGGGTTTGAATTTTGAATTGTTAAACGCTAAAAACCACGAACGCGAAGCGCATATTATTTCTCAAGCCGGACGCCCGGGGCAAATTACCTTGGCTACCAACATTGCCGGACGCGGAGTAGATATTTTGCTGGGTGGAAACCCCATTGATCAGGATGAAGCCAAAAAAGTGCGTGAGGCTGGGGGGTTGCACATTTTAGGTACTGAACGGCACGAGTCGAGGCGCATAGACAACCAGTTGCGCGGTCGTGCCGGACGCCAAGGCGACCCCGGGTCTTCCCAATTTTTTGTTTCCATGGAAGATGATCTAATGCGGTTGTTCGGCGGTGAACGAATGAAAAGTTTGATGACCAAAATGGGTATGCCCGACGACCAACCAATAGAACACGGCATGGTGTCCAAGAGTATTGAGCAAGCGCAAAAGAAAATTGAAGGCTTGAATTTTGACACCAGAAAACATGTGCTGGAATTTGATGATGTGTTAAACCATCAGCGCAATATAATCTATAAAAAACGCCGCGGGTTCTTGGCCGGAACGGAAGAAAGTAAAAAGAGTAATTTAAAAGAAGAAATTTTGGAAATCGCCAAAACTGAATTGGGCGAAGCGGTAACCTTTCACTTAAACCAAGTGGACGAATCCGGCGGGAAAAAAGAAGACTGGGACAATTTGTTTAAGGGCATCGGCACCATCATCCCGATTGATCAAAAACTAATAGACACGGCAAAAGAAGCGGCCAAAAATGCCGCGGACAAAGAATTCGCCATTACTGATGTATTTTATAAAGCTGTGGAAGATTATTGGGAAGTGAAAGAAAAAGAAATGGGTAAGGAAGTATTTGAAGGAGCCCAGCGATTTGTGGCTTTGCAGGCCCTAGACAACTTATGGATGGAACATTTGGACACTATGGATCATTTACGCGACTCTGTCCGCCTTCGCGGATACGGCCAGCGCGACCCGTTGGTGGAGTACAAAAAAGAAGGTTATATAATGTTCCAGAATTTAGTTAAGGAAATAAATAAGCAAATTATATATACCATATTCCACATTACCGTCCAGGTTAACCAGCAAGCAGTTCAGCAACAACCGCTAAAAGATTTAATCACCACTTCAGCTTCAGGGAGTTTCCAAGGCACTTCTGTAGATCCCAAATACGCCGGGGTTGGCCGAAATTACCCATGTCCTTGTGGAGCGATAAACCCCGATACAGGTAAACCATACAAGTTTAAACGCTGTGGGATGATAAATGCATCGTATCACAAAGGGTAAAAAGCTTGCCCCGTAGCGAACCACAGGTTCTGCTACTGGGGTTTAAAAAGTGCCATGGAAAAAATGCTTAATTCAAATTAATTAATTTACAAAGGAAAAATATGGGAAAAGATTATTTGAAAAAAGAACCAAGTAAAACAGACAGAATAATATACGAATTGGCCATGGCGCAGAACTCCATGGAAAAGGGTTTATGGTCCACTTCCAGCTTGGTAATGGTTTTGGCTATGCTCACCAAACAAGAACCAAAAGAAATCGCCGCTTTAATGGTTAATGGCGATGAAAAATTAAGAGATTTTAGCACCAAGATTAACGAAGAAATTAAAAAGCTGGAAGCTGAAAAACATAAAGACCACGATCACGCCAAAGCAGAAGCCCCAACCATAGCCCAAGAGTCCAAAGCCTAAAATTAACACTGTTGCAAGTGGAGCTTAAACACAAAAATGCTTAAGTTTATTACCGGGAATAAAACAAAATTTAAAGAAGTTCAGGCGGCTCTGGCGCCTATTAAGGTTGAGCAAATAAATATCGACCTTCACGAAATTCAAGGAATAGACCCAAAAAAAATTATTGAACATAAGCTTAAAGAAGCATTTAAACATCACAAAGGCGAATTCATTATAGATGATAGTTCCTTGTTTTTGAGCTGTTTTGATTATAAGTTGCCAGGTCCTTTGATTAAGTGGTTTAATGACACAATTGGTACAAAAAAGATTTACGAGATGTGCGGAAAGATGGGTGATAGCAAAGCCATGGCCATAACTTACATTGGCTACGCCAAAAGCCCAAAAGAAATTAAATTTTTTGAAGGCAGCTTGAACGGCACAATCGTTGCCCCAAAAGGCAAATACAATTTCGGCTACGATCCGATTTTCCAGCCAAAAGGGAAAAACTTGACGCTTTCGGAAATGAAGGAGAAAAATGATTTTGAATTCAGCCCCAGGGGCTTAACATTGTTAAAGTTGAAAAAGTATCTATCAAAAAATCATTTGCCTTTTTCACGGCCGTGAAAAAGGCAAATGATGTGAATTTAAGATTTATAAAAAATGAAACACGTAAGACTGCCATCACATATTAAACCCGAGCGCTACCGTTTATTTATAAAGCCAGACCTGAAAGGGTTTGTTTTTGAAGGCGAGGAGACGATTTATTTAACTTTGGGAAAATCAGTTAGCGAGATTAC